>OBJA01000933.1_pt1 | contig 22441 bp, 27 predicted proteins | sample 1519751 | NCBI WGS metagenome assembly OBJA01 (sample SAMEA3881238, study PRJEB22517) | soil metagenome | biome: lake sediment; feature: soda lake sediment; material: sediment, water from around vicinity | place: India | collected 2013-12-23 | depth 3 m
CTGGTATCGTCGCTTACTGTTTGTCCGATAACAAACCAACTTTGAATCTGACCAGAGTCAATAGCTTGGCTCAACCCTGAGGGCTTATCCCGAACTCAGGTTAACCTACTCTTCTGAACCGCCTCATTACCACTCGCTGTTCGTGTGGAAAAAGCATCATTTTCCATCATCAGGACAGAGCACTTTTTCATCACCTGTAAATGACCTTCTACCCGCAAGCTGACGATCTTCAATGAGCTGACCGCAGGAAATACATTACTCAGGCCGCCATACCATGATGCCGCAGTAATGCATCAATTTTTGGCCCACGTCCGCGAAATGCAATGAATGATTCGAGTGCCGGGCGACTGCCGCCCACGGCAAGAATTTCATGCCAGAAACGCTCCCCGGTTTTTGCATTAACCACCTGGCCGACACCATTCTCTTCGAACAGACTGTAAGCATCGGCAGACAATACCTCCGCCCACTTATAGCTGTAATAACCGGCAGCATAGCCCCCGGCAAATATGTGTCCGAAGCTGTCCGGAAACCGGTTGAAAGGGGGTGGAATGATGACGGCAACCTGCTGGCGAATTTTATCCAGACGCTGTAACACGGTTTCACTACCCTGCGGGTCAAAATCCGTGTGCAGATGCATATCAAACAAAGCAAACTCAATCTGACGCAAAGTCTGAAGGCCGCTCTGGAAGTTCCTGGCCGCAAGCATTTTATCGAATAACGCGCGCGGTAGCGGATTGTCGGTTTCCACATGTGCAGTCATACCACGCAATACTTCCCACTCCCAGCAGAAGTTTTCCATGAACTGGCTGGGCAGTTCAACCGCATCCCACTCGACCCCATTGATACCGGAAACACCCAGCTCATCCATCCGGGTCAATAAATGATGGAGTCCATGACCAAATTCATGGAATAGCGTAATTACCTCATCATGCGTAAACAATGCCGGGCGCAACTGGCCGTCTATCGTCACTGGTGCAGAAAAATTGCAGGTGAGGTAGGCAACTGGCACTTGGATTTCGGAGCGGCCGATTTCAGGTACTTCGATCTTTCGCCGGGTGATAGCGTCATCCATCCAAGCTCCTCCACGCTTGCCGGGACGGGCATAGAGATCCAGATAGAACTGCCCCAGCAAATTACCATTCGCATCAGTGATATCGAAAAATTTCACATCCGGATGCCAGCACTGGATGTTACGCGCCGGCTCTGCTTCGCTGATGCGTATACCGTACAGGGTCTCTACCAGTAGGAACATACCGGGCAACACCTTGTTTTCCGGAAAATATTGCTTGACCTCCTGCTCAGAGAAAGCATAACGCTCAATGCGCAGCTTTTCACTGGCGTAGGCAATGTCCCACACTTCGAGTCGACCCAGCTTCAGTTTATCGGCTGCAAACTGTTGTAGTTCTGCCAGATCTTTTTCCGCATAAGGTCTTGCTTTAGCTGCCAGCTCATTCAGAAAATCCAGTACCTGCTGTGGTGTTTCTGCCATTTTTGGGGCCAGTGATACCTGTGCGTAACAATCGTAACCCAACAGTTTGGCTTCCTCCTGACGCAGACGCAAAATCTGCTCGATCAGAAGCATGTTGTCACGATTCACAACCTCATCCGGAACGACCTCGAGCTCACTTGCCCGTGTCACATACGCCCGATACATCTGTTCACGCAAGCTGCGGTTATCCGCATACTGCATGACTGGCAGGTAAGAAGGCGCATGCAGAGTAAATTTCCAGCCCGGCGCAGTAATCGAAGTATCTGTAGTTGTCGCTTCACGAGCGGCCTGCAATACATCATCCGGAATTCCGGCGAGCTCATCCCGATTTTCTACGAACAGGGAAAACGCATTAGTTGCATCCAGCAGGTTATCGTTGAATTTGGAACTCAATGCTGACAGCTCTTCCTGAATCTGCATGAACTGGCCTTTATCTTCCGGCGGCAGCTCGGCACCTCCCAAGTGAAAATCACGTAACTGATTGTCCACAATTTTCCTGCGTGTCTGACTTAAATCATTGAATGTCGGATCTGCCCGCAACTGTTGGAATTTCTCAAACAATACCGGATCTTGCGACAACTCGGCATAGTACTGCGTGATACGGGGCAGATTGGCGTTATAGATTTCACGTAACGCCGGGCTATTCATGACTGCATTCAAATGCGCTACCTGCCCCCACGCTCTCGACAAACGCTCATTCGCATCCACCACCGGCTGCACAAAATCCTGCCAATCAGGAGATTCCGTCGCATTCTTAACCATATTCACCACCGCGCGGCAGTCGCGCAACAACTCGTCCATGGCAGGTGTGATATGCTCGTTCTGGATTTCCTCATAGCGAGGAAGGGTGGAAAAATCTAACAGCGGGTTTTTCATATCAGTAAATTCAGAAAAATTTTTGTTATCAATAAATATTCAGGATATCCAGTTGCGGGAAGAAGCTATCGGAACATTTCCCTACCTGATTCTCTCCGCCGGATAACCCCGGGTTTATACGGCTTTGACGAAACCAGCATTTCCCGGGAATCGCTCATCAACCATATACAATACGTCCATCAATCAGGGTAAACCAAGTGCGCCCGTATAATTCCATCCCGAGAAAAGGTGTATTTTTGCCTTGGCTTCTCAGTTCGGTATTGCTGACAATCCAGTTCGCATCAGGATCAAAGATACACAAATCAGCCACAGCACCCACTGCCAGCCGTCCGGTCTCAACTCCTAGAATCTGTGCAGGATGGGATGTAATTCTCGCCAACGCTTCAGGCAATGCCAGCCTGTTTTCCCCCGCCCATTTCAATGTAAGAGGCAACAGCAGCTCTAATCCAGTTGCACCACTTTCAGCCTGAGCAAATGGCAGAAGTTTGGCATCTTCATCTACAGGTGCATGATCCGAACAGATCGCATCAATTGTTCCATCCATCAACCCAGCACGCAATGCATTCCGATCTGGCAAGCTTCTGAGCGGTGGCATGAGATGGCAATTTGCATCAAAGAAACCAATATCCATATCGGTCAAATGTACGTGATGGATAGAAACATCACAGGTGAGCAATAATCCCTGCCGTTTGGCTGCTCTCACCAGTGCCACCCCCTCAGCACTGGAAATACGACAGAGATGTACGCTAGCACCCGTTTCCTTCATCAGCGACAAAATACTAGCCAGTGCAATCGTCTCTGCACACACCGGAATTGCCGGCAAACCAAGACGGGTAGCAATTTCACCTTCATGGGCAACACCACGATTGGCCAGATACATATCCTGAGGACGCAGCCAGACTTTGAAACCAAATGTAGCAGCATATTGCATGGCTCGCATCAGCACATGCAGGTTAACAATGGGAGCATCAACCTGGCTGAACGCAACACAACCCGCATCATGCAATTCAACCATTTCCGTCAAGCGCTCTCCCTTGAGCCCCTGAGTCAGCGCCCCTACCGGATATACTCGCGCTCGATCAAGATTACGTGCACGGTGTTTCAGCATCTCCACCAGACCTGGCTCATCCAGTGGCGGATCCGTATCAGGGGGACAGGCCAGGCTGGTCACCCCTCCTGCTACTGCGGCTTCCAGCTCTGATTCCAGCGTAGCCATATATTCAAGCCCCGGCTCGCGCAAACGCGCTGACAAATCGACCAGACCGGGACACACGATCATTCCATCGGCATCGATCTCACGATCATCACGGAAACCGTCAAGCCGGGAATCGATCGATACAATTTTGCCCTCGGCCAGATAAAGATCACCAGTACGGTCCATTCCGCTACCGGGATCGATCAGACGACCATTTCGAATATGAATATGCATATCAATTTCCGGCCAGGATCGACATCACCGCCATACGGACGGCAATACCAAAGTTTACCTGGGGAAGAATGACGGACTGAGCACCATCTGCTACTTCTGAATCGATTTCCACACCCCGATTCATCGGACCAGGATGCATTACGATTGCATCAGGCCGGGCAAGCGCAAGTTTTTCCGGTGTCAGTCCATAATATTTGAAATACTCTTCAGTACTAGGCAGATGTGCCGACTCCATACGCTCATGCTGCAATCGCAACATCATCAGTACATCCACGTCTTGCAAACCCTGTACCATATTGTGGTAAACATGCACGCCAAGCCGCTCAACTCCGGCCGGTAACAGTGTCTTGGGAGCAATGACACGGATTTCCGGTACGCCCAGCGTCGTCAGTGCATGAATCTGCGAACGCGCCACGCGGGAATGCAGAATATCCCCGATAATCGCTACGCGTAATGCATGGAAATCCTGCTTATAGCGGCGAATGGTAAACATATCCAGTAACGCCTGGGTAGGGTGCGCATGCCACCCGTCGCCCGCATTGATGACATGAATTTCCGGCCTGACATGACGGGCAATCAGATGTGCTGCCCCACTTTGGTTATGGCGCACGACAAACATGTCCGCATGCATGGCAGACAGGTTATCCACCGTATCCAGCAGCGTTTCTCCCTTGGTCTGAGATGAAACCGCCATATTGAGATTAATGACATCGGCGGAAAGTCGCTTTGCCGCAATTTCGAAAGTCGTGCGAGTACGGGTGCTCGGCTCAAAAAACAGGTTAAATACCGATTTACCTCGGAGCAGGGGAATTTTCTTGACATCGCGTTCCGTCACACCGGTAAACGATTCCGCAGTATCAAGAATATAGCGCAGAATCACAGCAGGCAGCCCTTCTGTCGTCAGCAGATGCTGTAACTCACCATTTTTGCTCAGTTGGGGATGTACGCCCATTACACAGAGCTCCCGCAAGAATTACGACAGCACATAGGTTTTGAATATCGGCAAAGAAAATCTGTCCATACATAGCAGCTGAAACCTGCCTGAATAACAACTAAGCAGGAAGATGATAGTCGGCAAATCCCGGAAACCATTAACCTATTGCCAGGTTACGTAAATCCAGATTCAATTTACCGTCATCCGACTGCATCAGCTCCAGCATGGTGTTTTCCGGCAATTTGAGAACTTCCCCTGTATACCGGGCAGCAATTGGCAGTTCCCGCCCTCCACGATCCACCAGTACAGCTAGATGGATACTGGCCGGGCGACCATAATCGAACAGTTCATTCACTGCCGCACGGACTGTTCTGCCGGTATAAAGCACATCATCCACCAGAATAATGTGGCTGTTTTCAGCGTCGAAAGGAAGCCGGGAAGGCCTGACTTGCGGATGCAGGCCAATTTTACTGTAGTCATCACGGTAAAAGGAAATATCCAGCGCCCCCACCGGCAACGTGATCTCCAACGACTGATGAATACGCCTGGCCAGCCAGGCACCGCCGGTATGGATACCCACGATAGCGGTATTTCCAGTTATATCCGGCCGTATTTTTTCAATGAGTTGTGTCAGTAATTTCTCGGCGTCAGGAAGCTGCATGAGATAAATCGAAATAAGTCTGAAGAATATGCTGTGCTGCGATCTGGTCGAGCATTAGCCGCTGTTTTTTGCCCGTCACGCCCGCTTCTTCCAGCACTGAACGAGCAATTACTGTCGTATAGCGCTCGTCTGCCAGCGCTACTGGAATCCTGAAGCGTCCTTCCAGCCGTCTGGCAAAACGACGACACAACCGGGTTATTTCATGCTCAGTACCATCGGCATGAACTGACAACCCCACCACCAGCAAAACCGGTTGCCATGCCTCGATCAGCTCCGCAATCTTTTCAAAACGAGGCCCCGTCATCGACTGATCGATCGTCGTCAAAGGATGAGCCATTTGCAGTTCATATTCACCAATCGCCACCCCGATGCGCCGTGTACCAAAATCAAAAGCCAGTACTGTACCAGACGGAGTACTAGTCATATCAGGCATGACCGACTTCACTAGATAAATTACAAAAATCGATTCCCAGCAACTTCATGGCAGCAGGCAGCCGCTCTTCGGAAGACAACTCAAACAGGATCTGCGACTCAGCAGGTACCGTCAGCCAAGCGTTTTGTGCCAGCTCCTGCTCGAGCTGTCCTGCTACCCAACCTGAATAACCCAGTGCTATCAGCATTCTCTCCGGTCCCTCACAATCAGCGACTGCCTGCAGAATGTCAGCGGAAGAAGTCAGACCGATCGATTCATTGGAAGACAGCGTAAACTTCCATGATCCGACCGGTTCGTGCAATACGAACCCGCTATCGATCTGCACCGGGCCACCTAGCAATACCGGCAAATTGGAAGAAGCAGTACTCTTGGGAGACATCCCCAGTTGCAGCAACAGCTTTTCCACGGATAAATCCGTCGGGCGATTGACCACGAGACCCAGCGCACCACGTTCGCTATGTTCACAGATATAGGTCAGTGTCCTGGTAAAGAAAGAATCTTCCAGTCCCGGCATGGCAATCAGAAAATGATCGGTAAGGTCGATACTTTGCATGATAATTACATCACCTTGGAACAGATAAGAATTTTCTTCCGGTTTCACACCCAATAGGCGGTGCGTGTCATGATCGTGGAACTGAACTTCATGGCAACTTTGACTGGGGCAGGCAACTGCCCTCCTCCATGCGAAACTGCCATGGTAGCGTGACACGCTTCATCAACTTTCATTTGTGTCACGATGGCTCTGCTGCGAATATCCTGATGGGGCAATTGCTGCAGATGACTTGCCAGATGTGCCTCGACCTGGCGCTCGGTTTCGGCCAGAAAACCAAGATTCCATTTATCACCGAGCACACCAGCCACCAGCCCCAGAGTAAACGATCCGCCATACCACAATGGATTCAGAAAACTTTTACGCCCGCCCAGCTCCGCAATGCGGCGCTCTGTCCACGCAAGATGCTCGGTTTCTTCACGTGCCGCTTGGTCCAACGCCTGTCGTACTCGGTCATTACGCGCTGTCAGGGCCTGCCCCTGATAAAGTGCCTGAGCACAAACTTCACCCACATGATTGATACGCATCAGTGCTGCAGATTCACGTTTTTCGATCTCACTCAGCTCATTTTCAGGCAGATCCTTCCCCGGTACCGGGCGCAAGGTATTGGCAGGAGCCAGTAATGTCCGTAAGGCGTTATCAAAACCTATGATCAATTTATCGATATTCAACATAAAATTCTCCATTGCCTGCTTTGGTTGATTTTGTGTTTTACGCCAGATCAATCCAAGCTTTCATTTTATACGCATTTGCCGTGCGAGCAATGTTACCGGATGCAAAACCTCTATATTTGTTCCTTTCCTCGCCAATCCGTTGGCAATATGCAAAGCACAACCGATATTCGCTGTCACCAGACAATCTGCACCAGTGTTCTCAAAAGCCTGCAATTTCGCATTGAGCAAGGATTGCGCAAACTCTGGCTGATCGAGAAAATAAGTGCCGGCCGCACCACAACACTGTTCGTTACCGGGAAGCTCCACCACCTCAATTCCCGGAATACGTCGAAGCAAAGGGTACAGATGTTTCGAAGCACGTAAAGTGTTACGCAGTGTACACGGCTCATGCACGGCAACTCTGCGTAACAAAGGTGCAAAATCGACCTCATACCACTCCTGTCCATCGAGAAACTGGCTGATATCCATTACTGGCACAGAAAATCCGGCATCCAGTCGTGATGAGTATTCCGTCAATTGAACACCACAGCCGGAAGCGGTATTGATGATCGCCTGAATATTCAAGCCTTCAAAAGCATGGAAATTTCGTTGTGCCAGCGATCTGGCTGCATCGATCCGGCCGCTGTGCTGATACAGTGCCCCGCAACAGGTTTGCGTATCTGGCACATGCACCGTATAGCCCAGCCGGTTCAGCACAAACACGGATGAAAGCAGCGTTTCAGTATCGATCAGCCTTGCGATACACCCCAGAAACAATCCCACTTCACCGCGCAGTGTATCCTTGGCCGGATATGAACGATGCCACAACTGCCCCGGCAGATTACGAGTCGTCAAAAACAGCAGAGATTGGATCAAAGCGTTTTTTTTAAAAGTCTTCAGTCGCAATAGTAATGACAGCAGGCCACTGCCGGCCAGCAAACGTAGCACTGGCCGTAAGCTGTCGAATCGGCCAGGCTTGGCAATCAATTCCCGTTCCAGAAAACCTATTAACTGGCTCTTTTTATGCTGACTTTCTTTTTGTATGGATGAATGCTCACGAATCATGGCACGTGCACCATCGATCAACTGACCATAAGCGACATTATTCGGACAAACCTGCTCGCAGGCACGACAAGTCAGACACCGATCCATATGCTGAACGAATCTCTCATTCAGAGGAATACGCCCGCTGGCGACTCCACTCATCAGCGCAATCCGCCCACGTGGTGAATCTGCTTCAGAATGTGTCAAATGATAAGTTGGACAATGAGGCAGACACAACCCACACGCCACGCAGCGATTGGCTTCAGTCAATAGCTTTTCGACTGGTGAATCATTTCGATCAGTATTTTTCATAATCTTCAAGCCAGCTGTTTCAGCAAAATTGAATCATTGTATGATTTGGATAATTCCTGGTCGAATAATTACAGTTGATCATTCTGATTCTGCCACGATCTTTTTTGAATACATAGCCAATCCCCGTTTAATTTACTGCTTGCCATACGAGCAGTAACTGCCATAAAATTAGTGGTTTTAGTTAACAAACAACCACTTTTACAAGGGGCAACATGGTAGTAGTGAGACTGGCACGCGGTGGTGCCAAGAAGCGTCCTTTTTACAGCATGGTAGTGGCTGATTCTCGTAATCGGCGGGATGGCAAATTCATAGAACGTGTCGGGTTTTATAATCCGCGTGCTACTGGCGGCGAGGAAAGTCTGCGTATCCAGATGGATCGACTGACTTACTGGCAATCCAAGGGAGCCCAGCTATCCGATACCGTTTCACGACTCGTCAAACAGTTTGGCAGACAGCAAAAGGCCGTACAACCACAGGAGTGAAACAGGACTCCTTCTACCAAAGGAGCCTATGGTTGTGCTGGGTCGGATCATTGGGCCGCATGGTATTCGAGGTCAGATCAAAGTCACTCCCTTTACTGAGTATATTAACGGATTAACAGAATATTCCGTGTGGTGGCTCAGCAAAGATGAAAGGAACTGGCAAATCGTGCATCCGGCCACCTTTTCCATTCATGATAATCTGCTGATCGTTACTCTCGCTGAGTATAGCGACCGGACGAGCGTATCTGAACTGAAGGGATTGCTGGTCGCAGTACCTCGTAGTCAATTGCCTCTACTATCAGAAGATGGAAAAGACGGTTACTACTGGACAGATCTGATTGGGATCAGCGTTGTCAATGTACAGGGTGAGACACTTGGCACAGTGGCCGGTTTGTTTGAAACCGGGGCAAATGATGTATTACGAGTCCGATTATCCAAGAGCGGCAAAGAGGAATTGATTCCTTTCGTCGATCAGGTTATCAGACAGGTAGATCTGGGATCACGACAAATCACAGTAGATTGGGAATTAGGCTATTAAATCTCATATCATGCCGTTCGAGTTTGACGTCATCACACTGCTGCCAGATATGTTTGATGCTGTCACACAACATGGTGTAACAGGCAGGGCATATAAAAGTAATTTATATCGACTGCACACATGGAATCCTCGTGATTATGCCGCAAACCATTATCGGACGGTAGATGATTCGCCCTATGGCGGGGGCCCAGGTATGGTCATGATGGCTGAGCCATTGGATAAGGCGATTACAGACGCAAAAGCCAGACAGGGCAAAGACAGGGTCAGCAAAACCTGTGTCATTTACCTTACACCACAAGGTAAGCGACTGAACCACAAAAAAGTTTTGCAGGTTTCTCAGTTGGATGGGGTTGTGCTGCTCTGTGGTCGTTACGAAGGAATTGATGAAAGGCTGATTGAGAATCAGGTAGACGAAGAAATTTCAATCGGGGATTATGTGATTTCCGGTGGGGAACTGGCAGCAATGGTTTTAATTGATGCGGTGGTAAGACAATTACCAGGGGCGTTGGGTGATACACGGTCAGCCGGACAAGACTCTCACACGGATCATTTACTGGAGTATCCGCACTATACCCGGCCAGAAATGTATAAGGGAAAACCAGTCCCGCGGATACTGTTATCCGGTGACCATGCAAAAATAGAACGCTGGCGTCTGCAACAATCCATTGGCAGAACCTGGTTGAAAAGGCCGGATTTGTTAGCAGAAAAATACCCGGAAGGGCTCTCTGGCAGGGAACAGGAATTACTGGCTGAATTCGAGCAACTACGAGGTAAAACGGTTGCTAACCAATCAATAGAAATAGATAACATTAAAGAACAGGAGCAATGAAATGAACTTGATCGAACAGCTGGAACGGGAAGAAATTGAAAGGCTGGGAAAAACTATCCCTGATTTTTCACCAGGTGATACGCTCGTAGTTAACGTAAATGTAGTAGAGGGTGACCGTAAACGTGTGCAGGCTTTTGAAGGAGTCGTTATCGCCAAACGCAATCGTGGACTCAATTCTTCATTTATCGTAAGAAAAATATCCAGTGGAGAAGCAGTCGAACGTACGTTCCAGACTTATTCACCCCTCATTGCGAGCATGGAAGTCAAACGGCGCGGTGCAGTACGCCGGGCAAAACTTTATTATCTGAGAGACAGATCCGGCAAAGCTGCAAGAATCCGGGAAAAGCTACCTGCACGCGGTGCTGCTCGGCAAGAAAATGCGGCAGAAGCCGCTTCAGCCTTAATCAAGAGAGAGCCTTAAATACCCTTCATTCAGAGGGAAAGTCGTCTTTTTCAGTGCAATCTAGAAATGGCTAAAGCATTACAGAAAGAAAGCTTTCCTCTCTAAAACCAGTTTCCAAGCCATGCTGGATGAAACAATACGGTCTCATTCAAAGCGTATTGATATCGTAATACCGGTTCACAATGCACCTGTCCTGACCAGGCGCTGTATTGATTCCGTCATTACTCATCTCGGGAAATCCATACACAGGGTGCTCATCCAGGATGATGCATCTGACAGTGAAACACGTGCAATGCTGGATCATCTGCCCTACACATGTGTGGAAGTTTTTCACGCAGAAAAGAATGAGGGTTTCGGCACGGCAGTCAATACAGCTGTCAGCCGGTCTGATGCATTTTATGTATTGATTCTCAACTCTGACACTGAGGTCAAACACAATATCCTGCCCCTCCTCTGCTCTGCTTTTGACGCAGATCCGGAGCTGGCGGCCATTGTTCCCGCAGGAAACAGTTACGACAATTTCGATCTTAGCCGTTATGCACTGTATCCTGGCAACTATATCCGCAACTACTATTTACGCGGACATGCTTTCCTGATACGTCGCGATATTTTCCTCGCAATCGGTGGATTTGACCCAATCTTCGGTCGCGGGTATTACGAAGATATTGATCTTGGGCGTCGTCTTGATCTCAATGGCTGGCGTTTCGGAGTTCACCCCGAAGCTCATATTTACCACAAAAAAGGCGGATCATTTGGGGGTGATCGCTTCCCGTTATCTCGGCGCAACCGGGCTGTTTACCTGTCACGTTACCCGAAAGCACAGCAAAACCTACTGTTACTTACGGTCAATTGCACATTGACAGACCTTGATGAAGAACTTATCAGTACCATGAAGCAGGTTCTTCACGATGGTGGCTACGTTCACTGGCTAACACCAGCACAATCAAGCCAGTTAACCAGTCTGCAAATATACAACTATGACTTGAATTTGTACTCGGCAGTCCGAATCTTGCTGCGAGGCTGGAAACGTGCAGACAGGCGCGTTACAGAAATCTGGATTGCCCCGGAAGTTCCTTTCTTTCTTCGCACACTGGTGACTGTCTGGGGAAAATGGCAGAACCTTAAAGTTTTGTTATTCAAACAAGCTGCAAAACTAGACTCTGTTACTGACTCTAGTTAAGAATCAACTATTGAGTCAGTTTAAATTTAGTTATCCAAAAGTTTTTTTATTCTCACCGGTGGCCGTCCCAGTACTGCACTGTCACCACGAACAACAATCGGACGTTGAATCAGATCAGGATTCGCCACCATCAGCTGTAACAGCTCATCGTCATCCACTGATTCCATACCTTTGGCAAGCGGTTCGTCTGCGCGCAACAGATCCCTTACCGGAATACCCAATTTACGTACGAGTTCACGTAACATCTCGACCGTCAGCCGGTCGTCATAATAATTGATACTGTCAAACTCTTTACCGCTTTCTTCGAGAATGGACAGAGCTTCACGGCATTTGCTGCAGGTTGATTTCTGATAAATGGTTATTTTATCGCCCATGTATGTGATCTCACTTGATTCCACATTCTTTGGAAATAGCAGTGTAAGCCGCAGTTGATCCTTTCAGGCCGAAAGTATCAGTTGTGGTTGTTCCCTGCGAAGATGTTCCGTTCACCACCATCTGACTGCCGCCACGTATCGCTGCTACCAGTCTATTATCAGTTGCCGAATCAGGCGCCCATGCGGTCTCATTCTGGGTAAACAGTTTGAAACGCTGACCGCCAATACTGATCGTCACTTCACTGTTCGTCTTATAGGAATAACCCGCAACGAAGCTGAACACGTTTTTGCTCTTCTCGGCCGGACGGTGCGTGACCAGTGCATAAACTGCTCCACGCTTGGTATAGTTACCTTCTTCTTTCTTGGGTTTGCCAACCATATAACAAACCTTGCTGCCATCCTCTGTATAAACATAAGCAACCCAGTCGTCAAACTCCCCGATTACCTCAGGATCGGCAGCCTGCACCGGGCTACTGGCCATAAAAGAAACGGCTGACAGCATCAGTGCTTTTGCGAATATCCGTCTCATTGCATCAGACTCCATAATTATCGGCATAGTCTGGCCCAACACCCGGGTGCGGGCCGTTTACCCGTGGTTTATCAGTTACATCCTTCCATTTTATAAATGAAGTAGCCGTTCTGTTTAATTGCTTCGATTACCTCATCAGGTGCTTTCTGGCTGTGACAGAAGCGACATTCCTCACTGGTTACGGTTGCCCCTTCTTCTCCGATCGAAGAAAGCCATTGTCTTGCAAATTCAATAGCCTTTTTGTCATCCCTGACATCCGTGAATACATCAAAATGCATAACATGCCCGTCTTTGGCTTTGACATAGGTATCGTATACATGGATTTGCATGAAAAACTCTCCTTGACAAGAAATGGTAAAAACAGAAATGACCGGATACTGGCTCTATTATGCCATTTTTCTACGTGCCACGATAACGCCGTCACGGGTTGGATTGATAAAGGCATCAAACTCTGGGTCTGTCGAAATCAATCGATTATGTTCTCTGATTGCTTTTGTCCAGTCCGGTTTGGCATCTGCAGAATCTTCCGCAGCTACCCGGCCATGCCACAATACATTGTCAGCAATATACAAACCACCAGAGCGGATCCGTTCTCGGGCCATCAGCCAGATATCAGGATATCCCCCTTTATCGGCATCGTTGTAGCAGATATCGAAATCTCCCTCTATCTGCCCAAATATATCTTGGGCATAGCCCGTACAAAAATTCATCCTTTCCCACAGCCCGGCAGCAGCAAGATACTGCTCTGCCTGTTCCCGATTGAGTGGGTTGCTATCCGTACAAACAACCTGCCCATCAGGCCCAACCGCCCTGCCAAACCAGTAAGCAGAATATCCATACCCGCTACCAAACTCGAAAACCCTGCGTGCTCCAATCATCTTCGCATAAATTTCCAGCGAGATGCCAACAAGCCTGCCGACGATCGGGAAATCTTTTTTCAGCGCAAACACCTCCATCTCATCGAGAATCGGGTGATCAAACCGTCCCGCCAGTGTACGCATGTAATGTTCAATGATCGGGTCAACAATCATAAATAGTAGCCAGTTTATCAATAGTGAAAACCCGGGAAATCTGCATGGTCAGGCACTCATTAAAAATATTTGCGGATTCTGATTTCCCTTCCCTTTATTGCTCGTATATTCCTGTCCGGTTCTGTCAGGGGCTTCCCTATATTTCTGCCAGCAAACAGCTATGGCTGTCACTGTCAGCAGAAATGGCGGGATCCTACTGTATAACAAAAAAGTATCAGTCAATCCGGATATGAAAATGAAACATACGATTGCACTACCCAATAAGGTCATTCGGTTTTGCCTGAAAATCTGAAACCAACACCATAGTAAAAATACGAAGGCCAGTACACCCAGCAACCCGAGATGCATACCAATCTCGATCAATTCATTATGGAAATGCGCAGTTTTCTGAAATTCCGGCAAATTTCTGTAAATTCCCTGTTTATAAGTGATGATACTGTCATCAAAATACTTTTCTGCCATACCCGAACCATGCCCCAACAAAGGATGTTCAGCAATGCCATGCAGACCGACATCCCACATTGCAAGCCGGTAACCCACACTCGTTTGATAGTCTCCTTGCTGAAAAGATTGCAAGTCTGCACCGATCTGCTGCAATCTGTCATTAAAAATATCACTGCTGCTGGCAAACAACACGATTGTGGTTACGATTACAATCAAACCACTCACCAACGTTCTCCACTCTGCCCGATATCGTAAAATGATCATCAGTAACAGTACCACTAGGGTAGCAAATAGTATTCCTCTGGCACTCTGATTAAATTGGAGAAATAGCAGTAGCATAGCCATCAGCCATGACAGAATCGACAGCAATCTTTTTCCTCTCGATAATGTTTCCCAACCCAGAAAGACCGCCAGGATGACACCGATTCCCAAAGCTGATGAGTAGGATAAGTAGGACATGTCAAACAAAGGAGTTCCCTGCATTCCCTGCATTGCCCATTGATAACTGCCCGATATCACCATACCCAGATAACTGCAAAACAGTGCTCCAGTCACCCAGGGTAAACGTTCCTTGCTTAGGAGGGAAAACAGAGGAATAAACGTCAACAGGATAAAATACTTTCTCCATTTTCCCTGGAAAATTGCTGCGAAATCACTCCACAGCAGGCCAAGCATCCATACACCACAAAATAACAGAATGCCCACAACCAAAGGCTCTTTAACCAGACTGGAGAATCTGGATATCCCTCCATCCATCAGCCAGGCAAGAACCAACACACCCATTCCCCAGTAAATCACCCCCTTTGGCCAGAGTGTGAAACAAAAAAATACCAGCGCAAGCCGCACCAATAACTCACACCAACTTTGCATAAACCAATCTTTCAAAGCAGATCCTCTCAGATTTTCATGAAGCCGGGTAAAGCAGATATTCGTTTATTTCCTGCCAGAACCCACTGCTTCCAGCAACGCTACATATCGCGGCAATACATCCTGCCCGCCAACATCCAGCATTTCACTGATGAATCGTTGCCGATGCGCTTCCACATAAAACTCATCACAACCTTTAGCGAGAAAATCACTGATTTTCCGGTACACATCATCCCGACAACGTAATTCTGTTTCCGGCATATAAACAGCAGCAGCAGAGCGTCCGGCATGCAGATAATCTGCTGCCAGCACAGGTTTGCCACAGCGTATCGCCTCGAATACCACCGACGTTGCCAAATCGATACATATATCTGCCCAGTTCATAAGGTAAATAGAATGCACGGAATCATCTGCCACGCTTACGTTCGCCAGTTTTTTCAGTGATTTGTTGCGTGTCAGAGACTGTTTCCAGCCACTGCGGGTATGTGGCTTGATGATGATCTCCACATCATGAAAAGCGGCGATCAGATGAATGACCTCACTTACCTCTTCCCAGAAAGTAGTGAAGTTTGCTTTTCTCAGAAATATCACGATCCTAAGCTGGCCCTCCGGACGAATCAAAGGTGAAGATGGCATCAACTCAGCCAGCCTGTCCAGCCATTTTCTGCTGAAGCGAGGGGAACCAAGCACAGCAATCGCACTCCCCGGCATAAATGGACGAAAACGTTGTGCACACAATTCGTTTGGAACTACTACCCGATCGAAGATTCGAGCAGTTGAAAAAGTCATATCCGGCCCCAATCGCCACTCACCCCGCCGAATCAACTGATTGGCATGCGGGCTGTCGCCGTGCGGCAGCGATACCGTGCCCACTCCCCGGTCACGCGCCATGGAAACGATCGTCTCCACCCACTCTGTCGCAATGACCGAATTACGTTCAATCCAGTCGAACGCCAACACGCCCTGTTCCCTATCCTTGAAACTGCGAGCCAGCAGTATCCTCGCAACTTTTTGCCACAATGGTTTACGCCGCTCAGCATCATGGGTCTCCGCCAGGCAGCTTACGAACGGGCCCATGAATGATCGGCGCAAATTTCCTGTCAGCAACAGCATCTGCAACCGCCAGGCGCAGTAAAGCCACCCTGCCAGCAATTCCCGGATATGCGCTACCCTGATACCTTCCAGACTTGCCAGGTAGCTGATGCGGAAATCATGACGGAACTTGCCGGCCCCGATCAGTACTACATCGCATGTATGGCCAGCTTCGACCCATGCGGCGATAACCGGTGTTATATGATCGATATCGTTATAGTGACGCAGAAAAAATAAGGCTTTCATAGCTGTGTTATCATGCCACGCATTGGTGTGGGGAAATATAATACCTGCAAAAATGCATCATTATAAAAGTACACAACACTCCTGAACCCGGCACTTTACAGCAGTGTTCATTCACCTTGCTGACAGGACCTATCCACTTGCTTCATCATATTCTGCAAAATCAGCCATCCACCCGAATTCACAATCATGAAAACAATCGCCATCATTCCGGCACGTATGGGCTCATCGCGCTTCCCCGGCAAACCGCTGGCCCAACTGCTGGGACACACCATGCTGGAGCATGTTTACCAGCGTGTTGCTATGAGCAAGTCGCTCAGTGCGACTTATATCGCCACCTGCGATGAAGCAATCCGGCAGGCCGCAACCGCCTTTGGAGCGCCCGTCATCATGACCTCCGACCGTCACGAACGGGCCAGCGACCGCATCGCGGAAGCCGTCGCACACACCGATGCCGATCTGATCGTCATGGTGCAGGGAGATGAACCGATGGTTCACCCTTCCATGATCGATGCCGCCGTAGCACCTTTTCACACTGACCCGGAACTGGAATGCGTCAATCTGACACGACGTATCGACGATGAAACCGATTTCCGCAACCCCAATACCATCAAGGTCGTCATGGATCAACAGGGAAATGCCCTGTACATGACCCGTCAGCCGATTCCGACACTGGCTCCCGGCGGCTTTGGCGCAACCGCTGTCTACAAACAGGTGTGTATCATTCCATTTACGCGCACCTGCCTGATTGAATACAGTCAGCTGCCACCCACTCCGCTGGAACAACTTGAATCGATCGATATGCTGCGCCTGATGGAACATGGCCGTCATGTCAGAATGGTGGAAACCAGTCATGACACGCAAGCAGTCGATACCGAAACTGATCTGATACGTGTCGCGGAATTGATGGCCACTGATCCGCTGCTGGCTGAATACCGCAAATCCTGAAATATTGACCGGAATTCCCATGTCACTGAAAACCCGACTCGCCCGCCATGAATTGACCATCGGTTCATGGATCACCCTGGGCCATCCCTCGATTGCCGAGATCATGGCCAAAGCCGGTTTCGACTGGCTCGTACTCGATACCGAACACAGTGTGCTGGAACTCAGTGAAGTACAAGCCATCATTCAGGTACTGGACGGACAGCAATGTCCGGCCATCGTGCGGCTGACTTCCAATCATCCCGACCAGATCAAGCGTGTCATGGATGCCGGTGCCAGCGGGATCATGGTACCTATGATCAAATCTGCGGAGGATGCCCGCGCCGCGGTCAATGCGGTTTATTACCCACCTGAAGGCACCCGCGGTGTGGGGTTGGCGCGCGCTCAGGGTTATGGCGCAAGTTTTCAGGCATATCGGCAATGGTTGCGTGACAACGCCGTCATCATCGCGATGATCGAACATATCCAGGCCATCGAGAATATCGACGCAATTCTGTCCACTCCCGGTATCGATGCCTATATCATCGGCCCCTATGATTTGTCGGGATCGATGGGGCGGCCTGGCGAACTGGAGCATCCTGATGTCCAGGCAGCCATCCGGCAGATACTCCAGGCTGGAATCCGTCATCACAAGGCGGGTGGAGTTCATGTCATCGAACCTGATCCAGCCATGTTGCAACAGCGTATCGGACAGGGTTTCACCTTTCTGGGATACAGTCTGGATATCCGCATGCTCGATTCCCTCTGCCGCAACCACCTGAACATCATCAGAACGCCTGTATGAGTAAAATCGTCGTTTCCACTTCATCTTTCGGCTTCGATCATAATCCGGCCATACAGCAGCTGCGCGCACAAGGTTTCACCATCACCGGGAACCCGTGGCAACGCAAGCTCACCGAAGACGAAATCATCACCCTGCTGGGCAATGACACGGTGGCACTGCTGGCTGGCGTCGAACCGCTTACGGAAAATGTACTGACAAGCGCCAATGCTTTACGCGTCATCGCGCGCTGCGGCACCGGCCTGGATAATGTCGATCTGGAAGCTGCCCGGCAGCTGAATATCAAAGTTTCCAACACACCTGAAGCCCCGGCACAGGCTGTTGCAGAACTGACACTGGGATTGATGCTCGATTGCCTGCGCCAGATCAACCGTATCGACCACTCCGTACGCCAGGGGGAATGGCCCCGTTCACAGGGGAGACTGCTGGCTGCACGCACGGTCGGCATCGTCGGGCTCGGGCATATCGGACGGCGAGTCGCAAAATTATGTCAGGCATTCGGCGCACAAGTCATCGTACATGATCCCTATTTGCAGCTGGCGCCTGACGGAGTCGAACTCGTTGCGCTGACCCCCCTGCTCGAACAAGCCGATCTTATTACCCTTCATTTGCCTTATTCCCCGGCAGTTCACCATTTGATCGACGCCGAAGCCATTGCCCGTATGAAATCGGGAACGATTCTCATCAACGCCGCCCGTGGCGGGCTGGTCGATGAAACTGCCTTGTGCGCAGCACTGAATAACAACCATCTCGAAGCTGCCGCTCTGGATAGTTTTGAGCAGGAACCTTATCACGGGCCTTTGTGTGAATGTAAACAGGCGATACTGACTTCCCATATTGGCTCACTGGCGCGAGAAACCCGGCAGCGTATGGAGATTGAAGCTGCAGAAAATCTGAAGCAAGGATTGATCGAAACAGGTTTGATCGATGAGTGAAACGATACAATCCGGTCAAACAGCCGTCGTACTTGGCGCAGGCGGCTTTCTGGGCAGCCACGTCGCTGATGCTCTGTCCAATGCGGGTTACAAGGTGCGCCTGTTCGACCGTAACCCATCCCCGTTTCGACGATCCGATCAGGAAATGATCATCGGCGATCTGATGGATATCGACCAGGTATCCAATGCTGTTCAGGATGCTGCTGCCGTCTATAATTTTGCGGCCATCGCCGATATCGACGAAGCCCATGACAACCCGCTCGGTACAGCCAGCATCAATGTACTCGGTAACATGCACGCGCTCGAGGCATCCCGGCTTGCAGGGGTGCGCCGCTTCATCTTTGCCAGCAGCGTCTATGTTTATTCGGAAACCGGTTCTTTCTATCGCGCCAGCAAACAGGCAGCCGAAGGCTTCACTGAAGCCTATCACGAACGCTACGGACTGCAATACACCATCCTGCGCTACGGATCATTGTACGGCCGACGTTCGGACGGGCGCAATGGTATCTATCGTATGCTGCACGAAGCCATACAGCAGCATGCCATCACTTATCGCGGCAGTGGAGAATCGATCAGGGAATACATCCACGTCGAAGATGCCGCACGGATGAGCGTACAGATTCTCGCCCCGGAATTTGCCAACCGGCATTTGATCCTGACTGGACAGGAAAAGCTGCGCATACGCGATGTCATGATCATGATTTCAGAAATGTTACCCTGGGAGGTCGATCTGCATTTCGATCAGGCCAAACCGGGGCACCATTACCAGATCACGCCTTATGCATTTCAACCACGTGTCGGCCGCAAGCTCGTGCTCAATGAGCATGTAGATCTGGGTCAGGGATTGCTCGACTGTATCCAGGAAATTTACCAGCAGATCCGTCATGGCAACGAAGAAGGCGGTACGATTCCTTCCTCCACCGATAATCAGGCATGAACATATCGACCCGCCCTGCTGACTACTGGCAGGCCATCATCTTTGATTTCGATGGTGTCATCGTGGAGTCCGGTGACATCAAAGCACAGGCCTTTGCCGAACTGTACCGCCACCATGGCGAAACAATCGCACAAGCCGCAGTCGCTTACCACCGCGCCAATGGCGGCATGTCACGCTACCTCAAATTTCACTATTTCCAGCAGAATCTGCTGAACTATCCTCCGCTCACCAAAGGAGAGGAGCAGGAACTGGATCGGCGATTCTCCGAACTGGTCATGAATGCCGTTATTTCATGTCAGCCGGTCACAGGCGCGGAGGCATTGCTGCACAGAATGGTGGATCAGATTCCATTGTTCGTCGCCTCCGGCACACCAGAGAGTGAATTACGCATGATCGTCGAACAACGCGGGTTGTCTCGCTATTTTACTGAAGTACGCGGTTCTCCCAGGCTGAAAGAAACACTGGTAGCCGATATTCTGTCCGCCTATCCGCTTGTACCTGAACGTGTATTGATGATCGGTGACGCGCTGGTTGATTACGAAAGCGCCCATCAGAACGGAATCGCGTTTCTTGGTCGAGTCCGCCCGGGAGATGACAACCCCTTTCCGGAATCAGTCGAAATTGTGCCTGATTTATGTCCAGTAGCCGTTTAGTCGAGCGTCACGCTTTCAGTAGCCTGCCTTCGCTGTCAGAGGCATTGGCACAATCGGTTGCAGTAACGTTACGCAATGCAATTGAACGATGCGGCAAAGCCAGCCTGGTCGTTCCCGGCGGACACACACCCACTGTTTATCTTCCTCGACTGGCGCAAATGGATCTTTCCTGGCAGCATGTTTTCATTACATTGAGTGATGAACGCTGGGTTGAGCCGACCAATGAACTTTCCAATGAACGGTTGGTACGTGAGCATTTCCTGCAACATATACAGCAACAACCTCATTTCATCGCTCTCAAGACCGGGCATGTTCATCCCGATCAGGCAATTACTGACATCAATATGCGCCTAGCAGAATTACCGTTGCCATTCAGCCTAATCCTCCTCGGGCTGGGAGAAGATGGCCATATTGCCTCACTGTTCCCTGGTATGACCCTCGATCCCGATACCACCAGCCTGTGTCAGACTGCTACCCCCCCGGCAGCGCCCTCTTTACGCATCAGCCTGAGTCTACGCGCACTCATCAACAGCGAGCGCATCATTCTGGTGATTACAGGAAAAGAAAAAAGACGGCTGGTCGATCGGCTCATCGAATCACCCGATCAAAACATACCGTTTGTCCGGCTCATACAATTCAAGCCGGTAGAATTGTTCGAAACGGATTAACAAAACAGAGCACCGAATTTCACCATGCGCGAGATTGGACTTACCATCGGGTTGCTGTCCATCAGCAACATATTCATGACATTTGCCTGGTACGCACATCTGAAGGATCTGAGTACTAAACCGTGGCTGGTGGCAGCGCTGGTCAGCTGGGGAATCGCATTCTTCGAGTATATGCTGCAGGTGCCGGCAAACCGTATCGGGTTCAATGTTTTGTCCCTCGGGCAGCTCAAAATCCTGCAGGAAATCATTACCCTGTCGATATTCGTTCCTTTCAGCCTGTTCTACATGAAGGAACCACTCAAACTCGACTACCTTTGGGCGGGATTATGCATCCTTGGCGCTGTATACTTCATCTTTCGCGGTAATATGGCAGACGCAGGAAATTGATCATCTCAATGGCCGGCCAGCACCGAAAACAGATACACTCCAGACGATTACTTTTCTTTCTGCCTGGCACTATCACCGGTGGAAACAGGCGAGGAAGTAATTTTCAGGAATCGTGCCATTTTCATCAGCAATCCCCTGATCAGCGTCCACAGTTTTGGCAACAGCCAGATCGCCAGGCCGATGAATCCAATAAACAGGATGATAAACAGAATCGGATAATGCAGGGCCGTCCACAGCCCGGCAATCACCACCAGATCCTCGCTGATCGAGGCAGTCCAGTTGGTTACCGGCTCGGGTGAAGTATTGATCATCAGGCGTGTACCGGTTTTAGTGGCATGACTGGTTGCCGCCGTACCACCGCCGAGAATACCCGCGGCAATCTCCAGCGCGGGGGAGACGTCTCCTACTGCACCGGCTGCCAGCATAGCGCCGGCTGGAATACGTACGAAGGTATGTGCCGCATCCCAGATATTATCCATGCCAGGGATCTTGTCGGCAAAAAACTGAATCAAGTACATGACCGCCGCCGCCCCGATAACGAAAGGGTTTTCCAGTACCACCAGCTCACTTGGCAAAGCGATGTTGCCGGTAACTCCCCCTAGGCCGAGTATGAGTAATGCGGCGTACAGATTGATCCCGCTCGCCCAGGAGCTTCCCATGGTCAGGGCCAGTGTCGCGATCAGGGTTTCATAACCGTTCATTCAGCTATCCTTCAGCTACTCTAACCTGAGTTCGGGATAAG
>OBJA01000934.1_pt1 | contig 22414 bp, 20 predicted proteins | sample 1519751 | NCBI WGS metagenome assembly OBJA01 (sample SAMEA3881238, study PRJEB22517) | soil metagenome | biome: lake sediment; feature: soda lake sediment; material: sediment, water from around vicinity | place: India | collected 2013-12-23 | depth 3 m
AACAGATGTTCGCCATGTAGGGGCGAACCTACGTGTTCGCCCATTATAATTCGCCAAAAATAATGGACGAACATTAAAATAATTTACATAGGGACGAACCCACGTGTTCGACCAATATAACACATGTACCATGTATGGACGAACCCACGTGTTCGCCCCATATAATGGACGAACATTAAAATAATTTACGTAGGGTCGAACCCACATGTTCACCATGTAGAGGCGAACCCACGTGTTCGCCCATTATAAAACCCACGTGTTCGCCCCATATAATGGACGAACATTAAAATAATTTACGTAGGGGCGGACGCATAATTTATACGTAGGGGCGGACACATAATATATACATAGAGGCTGTCTCACATGTGGCAGCCACTTCTTTTTTCTCATGCAAAATTTAGCAAGCATAAATCGAATTATATCTTAAGCGAATTTTAAGCGTTGTTTAAACGTTCTATAAGCGATAAAAAGACGCTTAAAGGACGCTTAAAGGAGGCTTAAATCTAAAATCGAATACAAAAAGGAACCAAAAAGAAACAGGCTGTAATAAAAAGGATATCCGCTTTAGTTAAAAAGAAGAGTCCGACCCTTATGAGACAGCCCCTACGTTGCATTTATTCGTATTGGCTGAAAATCATTATTGATACCGGGCCTATTGTCCATGGGGCATTTAATTGGCGTTGTGTCCGGTAACATTCCAATCCTGTAATTAACAGATCATATCCTGTATAATTGGCATGCAATATATTCTTTGCATCGAGGCATTCAATTGTTGTTTGTATTGTATCGTTGAAGCGTTCCGATACGGTCTTCATATATAAACCCGATTCATTGTCCATGCAGATAATCAGAACATTTCGTATCTCTGTAAAGCCATTGTCAATTACCAGTGCTACATCACTCTTTACATTTTCGAAGAAGTAACGTGCTTTACCACCGGTTTTGTCTGTTCCTAATAATGGCCTTGAACTTCCTACTACCAGCAGATTATATTTACCTCTGTTGGCAGTTCTTGTTATCTCTTGCGAAACATTGTGTGCGGTACGGTACTCCATGTTCAAGTCAATATCTCTCTCCTCAGCAACAAGCTTAACCTGACTAAATGCCTGCTCTTCGAAAAAGATTGCATTCTCTTTAGAGATCTCGGTATATGGTGTTAAATGGAGGGCTGTTACCTCCAGCTTATCCTGATCCTTGTTAAATATTTCTGATATCAATGTAAGTAAACGTGCACCCGATTCGGCAGGACCGAAAGATATAAGCACTTTAAATAAACCATGAACAGTTGCAAGGGATTCCTTAGCTCTGAATATATAATTTATCAAAGCCATCGCAGGTCCGGTCATAAAGGTTGTAATCAGTGCCATCAGCACAAGGATTGTGAAGATTTCCGACGACAAAATTCCAATGTCATATCCTATATTCAGAGCAACAAGTTCAATTAATCCACGGGTATTCATCAGGGCACCTATGATAAGGCTATTTTTCCATGATTGTCCTGTAATACGTGATGCAATAGCACTTCCCACGAATTTACCAATTACAGCTATTGCAATGATAATCAGAGCCGAACCCCACAAATTAACATCATTAAGCAAACCAATTTCAGTTCTTAAACCTGTATAAACAAAGAATAGAGGCAACAGAAGAACCAGACTCACATCTTCAATTTTCTCGGTCATTATGCTTTTAAACTTAATGTTTTCAGGCATGATAACACCGGCCATAAATGCACCGAATAACGCATGTATTCCTATAGCTTCAGTCATGAATGATGAAAGAAGCATCATTCCGAACACAGCTGCAACTATAGTTTTACTAACAGTTTCCTGAACAGTATACTTTGCTGCAATCTTATTGAGCAATGGCCTTAAAACCAGTAGCATTATAGCCGTATAAACTACCGACAACAGAATAGTAATTAAAGCCCCTTCAATTGCTGTAGCGTTTGCAATGGCAACAACTAATGCCAATAAGCACCAGGCAGTTATATCATTAATTGCGGCGCTTGTTATTGCAATCATCCCAATTGGCGACCGGGTCATTCCTCTTTCCTGAACAATGCGTGCCAATACAGGAAAGGCAGTAATACTCATGGCTATACCCATGAAAAGCGCGAAACTCACAAAGCTCGCCCCTGCAGGTGCAAACTGTTCATATAAGAAATATGCAACCCCTAATCCAAGCAGATATGGGAAGATTATACTCGCGTTACTTATAAATAATGCAGCTTTTGCTCTTTGCCGTATAATGCCGATATCAAGTTCCATGCCTATTATGAACATGAAAAGTATAAGGCCTATCTGACTAAAAAACTCAATATTACCAAGTGATTCAACTGGAAAAAGGAAAGCCGATATTTCCGGAAAAAACATCCCTAGAAGCGACGGCCCCAATAATATACCTGCAATAATCTCACCTATAACCGTGGGCTGACTTATTAACGACATAAGCCAGGCAAATACACGGGCAAAGAAAATGATCACTATAATCTGAAGAATAAGTATCGACAGAGGGTGATTTAATTTAAGAACATCGTGAAGGTTTAATTCATTATTGCCGTTGCTTAGATTAGAGCCAGAGGAAATATTTCTTGAAAATTCAAGTGTTTGCCCGGCTTCAAATATCCAGTACACTGCAAAGAACACCCCTGTTAGTATTAGAGCGTTTATTAAAAAAGATCTGAATTTTCGCTTAGTCAAGATTGTCACTTAATTCATTTATTTTATACTGTATCGATAGTTAAGCACCTATGTTATTTTATCAGGACTTTTGATCTTTATCAAAATTCTTCAGCAAATTATTAACCTCATGTTCAGTAGAAGTTAACTTATTCTTACAAAACACCAATAATTCACCTGCCCTCTTAACCTTTTGTGATAACTCATCAACATTTATTGTAGCATCTTCAAGCTCCTGAAGTATTAATTCGAGCTCTCTTATTGCATCCGTATACGTTAAATTCTCTTCCGATATTTCCATACCTATATCTGAATTGATCAATTACTTCTTTTTATATGCTTATCGCTAAAATAGTTAAACTCCATCTTTGTTTTCACTCTAAAACACATTTTTCGGCAACTTTATTTACACTTCCCGATATAAACATCTTATGTGTTTCAATTTCAATGCTATCACCACTTATAATTTGAGATGAGCTATCAGGAATTTTACCATTTATTCTAACAATCGAATAACCTCTCTTTAAGATATTCTGTGGATCTGATAATTTCAGTCTTATCTCCCTTTCTGAAAGCTTTTGCTTATAGAACGATATACAGTTGTTCACACTCAATGATGCTCTTGCTGTATAACCGGTTATTAAAGATTTTTGAGCAGAAATAAGGTACATTATATTATGCTTGATGGTCGATTCAAAATTATCTACCCTACTCTTCTCGTAGATTATCGCATCGGAAATTAATTTACCAAGTTCCATGCTTATGGACTCGAGCAACATCTCCTGCTCCTGAAAGCCTGCTAATATGAAATGAGCTACATCGGTTGGTGTAATTTTATTTACACAGGCAACCATTTCAACAACTGTTTCATTAGTTGAATGGCCTATGCCCGTTATTACAGGAACAGGAAATAATGCAACTTCACGGGCCAGATCAATATTGTCATAACACGATAAACCCACATCATCACCCCCTCCCCTCACTATAACAACGGCATCGAATAAACCAACACCCGATTTAATAAGCCGCAACTGCCGTATAATTGATTCAACGGCTCCTTTGCCCTGCAATACAGCAGGAAACAAAGTGGTTATTACCTTATATCCCTTATTGTTAGTAGATAGAGTAACAATCAAATCATTATACCCTTTACTCGTTTCAACCGATATTACTGCAATCTTTTTAAGTAATGGCGGTAGTTTTAGTTTTTTATTATTTAGGAATATTTCCTCTTTTTTGAGCAGGGTTATAGTATTCATCTTCTCAAGTGCCATTTCACCGAGAGTGAACATGGGCTCAATATCAATGATTTGAAGAGATAAGCCATAAGTTGAAGAGAACCTCACATAGGCAAGGAACATTATATTCAACCCTTCGCGGAAGGTCTCCTTTGTGGCCTCTTCAAATTTTCGTGTAATAATATGGAGATCTTCCTTCCATATTGTTGCCTTCAACTGGGCTTTAACTTTTCCTTCACTTTTTTCAACCATCAAAGGAAAACAGTGTCCTGAAACAGCATAAAGATTCAGTGCAGATATTTCAGCTTTAATCCAGTACGGACGATCATAGAACTTCTCAAACATACGTTCTATGCTTCCAGTTATCTCCGATAATGCATAAACTTTCTGAATCATGTTACAAAGATACGTAAAGTGGTATGCAACTTGTAAGCTTCAATTCAATCTTTGTTGTGCCCTGCAGCCGGCGAACAACACCGGCAATATTATTGTTCTTTCTTAAAACCCGTCGGTATGAAAACTTTATACTTATTGCGTCATGCTAAAGTTTCTCAACACCATCATAATAATATGCAGGATATCGACAGACCTTTAGTGATTGAAGGCATCGAAAACATGCAAAAGGTTTCAAATCATCTTAAGGAATCGGGTATCGAAATCAGGCATATTGTAACAAGTCCGGCAACCCGAACAATGCAAACTGCCGACATCGTTGCCAAAACATTTAATCTAAACACCGACTCGATACTCATATATCAGGAGTTGTACAAACCCGATATTCCTGCATTTGAAGATTGCATTTTTAGCTTATCCGACAATTGGGATCACGTTGTGATAGTAAGCCATAATCCGGGAATAAGTGATTTCGCCAATAGCTTGCACCTGCTGAATGAAGAGATGGCAACTTCAGCAGTTCTTTCACTCTCATTCGACACCGATAAATGGATAGATATGTATGCAGTGCTTCCGGTTTTTAACTTTTATGTTACTCCCAAATCACTTGCCAAGCGATAACATCGATGTTAATTTCAACTCTTTCGAGTTAATTAAAACTACCAGATCGGCCAGGCGGTTTGCATAACCTGCTTCATTGTCATACCAGGCTACTATCTTAACAAGATTGTTCTTATCGCCTAATACAGAAGTTAATCCCGCATCGAATATTGCCGAGTGAGGATTGCCAATAATATCAATAGATACAATTGGATCGGTAGTATATTGCAAAATTCCCTTCAAATATCCGCTTGCAGCACTTTTAAATGCCTCATTTATCTCTTTGATAGATGTTGATTTCCTTACGGTGCAGGTAAGATCGGTTAATGAACCATTTGGCACAGGAACCCGAATGCCGGCACCACCAAGATTATTCTTCAGGTGAGGGAATATTCGTGTTGCAGCTTTGGCAGCACCTGTTGTAGTTGGTATTATACTGTATGCCGCGGCTCTTGCCCTGCGCAGATCACTGTGCGGAGCATCGATAAGATTCTGATCGCGCGTGTACGAATGCACAGTGGTAATAAACCCCTCCTCTATACCCCATAAATCATCAAGCACTTTAATCATTGGAGCTACACAATTTGTTGTGCATGATGAATTCGAGATGATAACATCGGCAGGAGTAATTATATGATCATTTATCCCCAGCACTATAAACTTCACATCCTCAGCTTCATCTTTAGCCGGTGCCGATATAATCACCTTCTTAGCACCTGCTTCAATATGCTTCATTGCCGAAGGTTTGTCAACAAACCTGCCAGTCGATTCAATAACAACATCAATATTTAGAGAAGCCCAATTAATCATTCCGGGTTCAGCCTTTTGAAAAACTCTAATTGCTTTACCATTTACAATTATACTATCGGCTTCAGCAATAATCTCTCCGGGGAAGTTACCATGTACCGAATCATACTTTAGTAAATGCGCAAGTGTTTGAGTATCGGTAAGATCATTAATTGCTATTACCTCAACATCAGGCTTCTTTAATACTGCGCGGAGAAATATTCGTCCTATACGACCAAAGCCGTTTATTGCTATACGAGTGGTATCCATAAAAAGTGCCGCTTTAATGGCGGCACAAATTTATAAAATCATGAAGGTTAAAACACTTTATTACCCAAAAGGTGAGTAATTATTTTAATACTTACTTTATTAGACTAAAACTACCTGTTTGCTCACTAACTTCATCATTCTCATCCATGAAGTAAGTTCGGTAAATATATAAGCCCGGTAAAGCAGGTTGTCCGTTTATAGTACCATCCCAACTATTGTTTATATCCTCAGTTGTGAAAATTAGCGAACCCCATTTATTGAAAATGCTTATCCTGTACTTCTTCACGCCGGTTCCAATAACTTTAAACACATCGTTTAGTCCGTCATTATTAGGAGTAAATGCAGTTGGAATACGCAACATGTATCGTGGAGTTATAATAATTGTTTCGCTCATAGTGTTCACACACCCAAACTCATTGGTAACCTGCATTTGTACAACAAAGGTACCTGAGTCGGCATAAGTATGAACAAAAGCAGGCACCGAATAAACATTACCATCGCCTGTAGTCCAGTTATATGTGAGATTACCATCGGGAGATGTACTTGTAAATGTAATAAATGGATTACGTAAACTAATCTTTTTTGGATCGGCTGTAAAGGAAGCAACAGGAACAGGATTGGCCTTAATCAGCGCTGTAACACTCTTTTCATTAATACAGCCACCATTTGATGCAGTTAATTTAACATCATAAGTTCCCGGTGTTTCAAATGTAAAGCCTGGTGAAACACTAGTTGAAGAACCGGCTCCAAAATTCCAGTTATAGGTTACTGAAGGAGTAGTATTTGACGAAAGATTAGTAAAATTAACAGTTAATGGTACGCAACCTTCGGCAATATCCTGACTAAAATTGGCAGCAGGCATCTGATTTACTGTAACAGTTCTAACCACCTCTTCACTCGAACACCCATTTTGAGTAACAACAAGTCGTATGTTCTTAGTTCCCATTGTTGACCAGTGAACAATAGGATTCATATTAGTTCCTGTTGAAACACCACCATCAAAATTCCATGCATAATTAGCACTTGCGTTTCCGTTACCTGTGTATGTGATATTCAAATCTTCACCTTCACAAATACCTGTATTTGAGATATTAAAATCGGCAAACATACGAGGCTTAACAGTTATACTTATCTGATCGGTATTTACACATGTATTTCCATCAGTTCCTGTAAGTGTGTAAGTTGTTGTAACTGTAGGTGAAACAGATGGAGCGGTTGAATTCTCCTGACCAACAAGCGAAGCATCAGCAGGAACCGCAGTCCAAACATAATTAACCGCACCTGCTGCGTTAAGTGTTGTTGACTCATCGGGACAAATATCAGGCAATGTAGTAGTTGCATCAACTAAAGGTAACTGGTTAACAGTAACGGTAACCGGATCACCGTCGCGAACACAACCATCATCAACAGTTACAATATATGTTGTTGTGACCGAAGGACTAACATAAATGGTTTGGCCCGGATAAGTATTTGTGCCATCGCTCCATAAAAATACGCCACCACCAAGTGAAGAGGTTGCAGTTAACTCAACAGGAGGATCATTACGGCATATAGTTTTATCGGGGCAAACTGATACAAACATCTCCACTACGTTAATGGTTACATCATCAGTTAAAGTATTGCCGCAGTTATCGGTTACCGAAACCCGATAAGTTGTTGTTGTTGCAGGACTAACATCAACCATTTGGGCATTCCCTACAACAGCACCCGTTGATAAGTCTGTCCAGACATACACTCCATTTGGGGTATAATTTGCAGTTAATTGATAGACATCATCCTTGCATATTGTACCATCATCTCCGGCATCAGCATATGGCGAATCAACTGAAACAACCACCTGATCACTATCTTCATTACCGCATGCATCATAAACCGTAACTGAATATGTAGTCGTTGACAAAGGATACACTACCGGATTCTGTTCAGTTTCATGACCAACAAGCGAAGGATCGGTTGGTGAGGAAGTCCACAGCCAACTTGTACCACCTTGTACTGATAAGTTAGCAGGATCGTTCTGGCAGATAGGGAAATCAGGGCAAGCATCGGCTGTTGGGCCTATGACATAAATGGTTATATCATATGAGTTACCCTGCCCGCAGATGTCTAATACTGATACATTATAAGTAGTAGTACTATTAGGTTGTACTGTAATTTGCTCTGTTGTTTCTCCGGTACTCCAATTAAAGTAATAAGGTTGTTGTCCCCCTACAGCTGAAACCCATAAATTCGCAGTCTCTCCGCATACGATCTGTTGATCAGGAGAGTATTCAGGAGTAAATATATGCTTATCTTTGATCATTATCGGGATTGTATCATAAACTGTCCTACAAAGGGAAGTATTATAAATCAACAATATATCTTCATTATCTTCTAGACCATCTCCATCGATTCCTTCAATTTCGATTGTTGTAGAGATCTGACCTATAGGTATTGTAACACGATTAAGTACTGGGTCCCAGTTATCTCCTGTAATTATATAGTCGTTATCGTCAGCTGATCCCCCTAATATTAATTCAGTGGTGAAGGGTTCTGTAGCAATTTGTGCAAGTGAAAAGGTCACAATCCCTTTGTTGCAACCTTCAACTATTGTATCAACCTCGACATGTGTAAAGGCTAAGTTACCAACCAAACCAACACTTGTAAAGCTATTTTCTTTAAGAAAAACACCCGAGTCAACTTCTCCGTCTTTTCTGTCACCTATAGCCAACTTGATATGATATGTGTGACAAGGTTTTAGTCCACCACGTTTAGCAATAAATTCATGAGTAAAGCCATCATACTGAATAGTTGTGTTTGATCCTTCTGGATTGCTAATATAATACTGTGAATTGGTATTTGCATTTACATTTTTAATTGATACTTCTTGAGGAGGAAAGCTTTCTGGAATTATTGCAATGTTAGTTGCGCCAAGTGAAAATGTGCCTGAAATATCAGGCCCGCTCAAAAAGAAAGCAAACACATCATTATAATTTCCACTCACATATTCCATATACTCATCAGAACCAAACACATATCTAAACTCAATTGCACTAGATTCAGCTATAAAATCAAATTCTAAAACGCAGGCATCTATTGATATCATTCCATTGCCTAATTGAGTCAAATCAGGGTCTGAATATCCAAGTGTGATTCCAGGAGGAGGAGGAGAATGATTAGTTCCTGCATTTGGCATAAGATTAGGTCCTTTAGATTTTCTTGCATCACCGGTAGTGAGAATTATCCCTGATTCAAAACCAATATTAGAAGTGCCCCAAAATTGACCGCTTTGCATGTTTAAGCCTCTCAAAACAGCGTTGCTTGTTTGCAAATTTGTTCCAACAAGTATATCAACTAGCTGTTGAGCAGTAGGATTTATATCAACCGTGTATGGTCCCAAAACTTGAGAACTTACATTATGTGATAATAAAATAAAAAGTACTAAGGAAATAAAAAGTAGAATTCGTTTTAATCGGAAGGTAAAGAGATCCATTTTGCTTTGATTTGTTTATCAAAAGTTTACAAACAATTAAAAAAATTGAAGCCTATAGAACTCAGCTTGATGATTATCAATGAACTGAAAAAGAAAGAATACCGGCGACGGTCACAAATATATATAAAAATCGAAACGGTTAACCTAATGATCAAAAAAAACAAGTAAAAAAAAACAAAAACTATCCTTCTAGATATCTAACCCAAAGACATTCAAAATGTTTGATAAAGAATAATGTGTTAATCTGCTTGCAAAACTCTAATTAAAAAAAATCAATAAAATTATTATCATAAACGTTTCTATAACCAAAATTTCCCTTTTACAATGCCGCCTTCAATACAGAATATTAGTAAGCATTTGGTAAACTACATATAGTTTACGAAGTTAAAAAGAATATTGACAAATTCTAATGTTGTTCACCAGGAATTAATTTGTGCAACTGATTTGCTTTCCATTCAGGGATTAAAGTTAGAACCTTCTTGTGGTTCTACATTACAAGTTCCAAGCAGCTAATAAACAATGGAGATTTGCGTGCAGACTCATGTGAGCCGGTAAAGAGATAGTTTTTTCGCCCAAGTGCAATGGGCCTTATGCTATATTCAATGAGGTTATTATCTATTTTGAGACGTCCATCTTCCATGTACCTTATAAGGCGAGACAAAGTTTAAGAGTATAGGCTAAAGCTAATCCGATGAGACTCTTTGGCATTACTTACATGATCTTTTCATCCATCCATCTTTTAAATTCTTCAAGTATGGGTAACGATTTTTCAAGCCGCAGATCTTTTATTCTCATTCAAATCTTCACTAACTCATTGTTCCATCGGCATTTATCAACATTTTACTGTTGGCAAAATCGCATTCTATTTTTTGCATTTTTCAGCGAAATACCAGTAATTATCATAGCCAGCTCCCCATAGTTCAATGGCAACGCTTTTATCACAGATTTCTTTATTTGGCAACTCAAATTTCCATTTTCAAGATGCATGTAAAAGAGCACAAAGCTACCGGGTTTCAATCTCAGCTATTTGATTCGGGTACGCGGCTTGTTTGATATCTCAGACTGATATCCGGTAATATTTGCCCGGTTAGCTCTACGAAAGGTGCTTCTTTAACTTGGTACTCCTTACTTTTTTGCAGCCAATATCTGAATCTTAAAATATGAATTCCCTTTGATTTGGCAAATTCTGCCTGACTTATTCTACTTTCATGAAACTGCTGTACTATTTGCAGCATGTAATTTTTATTTTCTGTGCGTGACATGTTGTTTTTTACCGCAAATATCATTAGCTCTCCAACCCCAAAACACTAAACTTCTAATGCAAAAACCATACTAAAGATTACATATTTATAAAACGCCCCATTAATCCCCGATTTTGCCACTTTGGCAGTAAAAAATGACCCTCAGGTGGACCTGCAAATTTGTCAGTTGGGGTTCTCTGGCACTTTTTCGGAAATTGTGTCAGTAGTTGGACTTGCCTTTTTCTTGTAAAATAATAAGCCAAAATCTTGCCCTGACTTTTTCAATACTCATGATACTGTTGTACTAATTCCTATTTTCTGTACGTGACGTTTTGATTTTTTCACAAAGATTATTAGATATGATTATGTATAAAAGGATGAAATTTGCTGAACGCTTACGGACTATATTCTGATATTTATAAATTTACGATTAAGTTTACTAAAAGAGCTCAACTCTTTCGTGTTCAAGAATATTTAAATTTTGTAAACATGGATCATTTTTGATGTCACTTATTAGGCGTTTTAAACATTTGTATTTTTTACTAATAGCATATTCTTTATTTTTGAATCCCATTGTCTCTGCAATTTCGACGGCTGACACTTTGTTAAAATGAAGCCTAATCACTAATTGATTCTTTTTACTCTGACTATTAAAATGTTTATAAAATAGTTGTGTAAAACTTGTTTCTATGCAGCATTGGTTTTCTTGCTCAACTAAAAATATACTTTCGAAATTATCAATATACTGAATTTTCTGAGACTTCACCTTTCTAAGATGGTGTAACCATAAATTTTTGCATACTGAAAATAAGTAGGTGAAAAAACTTGAAGAAAGTTTAAGATTCTGCTTCTTAATCCTAATATATATAATAACTATTGCTTCTTGAAAGATATCTTCAGCAATTGTCTCATCTCCATTATTTTTAATAATATAATTTTTTATTTTGGGGAGGAATTTAAAGTACACAAACTGAATAATGGCATTATCTTGATTAATTAGTCCCGATATTATTTGATTATCTGTGTAGTCAAAAAAAAGTCCCTGCATATTTTAATTTGATTTAATAATTGTTATACTCCAAGTAACTACATGCGTCATATACTTTACTAAAAGTCAAACTCCTTTCTTTTTCTCCATCGAAGAAATTAATTGTTAACTTATTTATCATTCCTTTCTTTGTTGGAACTCCGTCAAGGATGAATTGAATCTTGGAAAGAGCAATTTTTATAGTATCGTTATTAGCTGAATCACTGTAGACTATACAATCATTAAAAAAGCTATATTTCTTATTGCTTTCTTTAAACATTATAAAAGAAGAATCCGAGTTTGCAACCACAATTTTACATTTAGTGAAATTTTCATGAAGGCCACTTGCTAATTGGATCAATTGTATCTTTCTATTGATAATTTGATGATAATTTGCGGACTGATTACTAATTATATAATATACTGATAATCCAGTGATCAGTACAATAGAACTAATTGTTAAAGATGTAACAATTTCTGTGAGGGTATATCCCTTGATCTTTTTCATTAATGAATTTTCACAGGTTTAATCTGCTTTACTATTTTGTATTTCAATAAAACTCTATTATTCTTTTCAACAATGTTATCTATCTGCCAAATATTATTTTCTGAATCAATACATTTTACATTTTTAAAGAATGTATACCGACCCTCAACCTGAGTATTTACATATGATTGCAAGTTGCCAGAAGGTGTACTATCGTTCGAGAAAATCAAGTACAAGATAGGGTCGTCCTTACTGATACTGGTTACAGATAAAACTGACATGAAAACCAGACCAGCTAAAATTACTATGATTGTCATTGAAGCTATTGACTCAATTAAAATGCTTCCTGAAATGCTTTGCTTCAAAAAACCCATTTGATTACACTTCTAATATTATTAAAATGATTTGTACGAACGACATTTATATATTGCCTAACCTTAATAGGTTCTATTTGAGCATTATGAATATAATTCATATATATGCAATCATTGCTTAGCAAAATAAACTTCCTGCAGGATACTGATCCATAAACTGATCCCTTAATACTGAGCAAGCCATCACACAAGATTTGTCCTTGAATGGTACAACCATCATTTAAAATTAGCATCGTATCATCTTTTCGTTTGTGTTTCCCTTCTACTATTATCAATCCATTTACTTTAACGGAATCGTCAAGAAAAACTAATGGTAAAGTGCTGTTTTTGGCATTACCATGTAGACATAAAACGGACGGATATTTCAATTTAGAATTTTTCGAAACGATAATTGAGTCAGTGGCAAAACACTGTAATGAACCTACAAAATTTTCTAGCAGTATAATCTTAGGTGCCTTTATTATGACATCCTCTATATTAGCAGATTCATCAACTATTACAGCGGTGCGAGACTCAATAATAAAGTTACCATGCAGTGAGATGTTGCTTATTAATATATCAGAGGTGCATAATATATGCTTTGTATTATTGAAAAATGAATTTTCATTAACGGAAATCAGGTCTTCAAATTCAACAAATTCTTCACTATTATAAGTCGTAGATTGATGATCAGTTAGATTCCTTAAAATAGAACTAATACTTTCAGTAATTTCTTCTTTACTAACATTAATTTTTCCATCAATTAAATTAAACCCTGCAAAAGGTGGGAGACTATTTTGATTAACTCTTTTTACACCAGAAGCAGGAATAGAAACGTTACCTACAATCTTAGTTTTACCACATAATGTCAGTGGCGTTCCTTCGTCAACAAGATATAGAGTGTATGTTGCATTCTCGCTATAACCAGCAAACGCAATTTTTGCATGAGTTTGATTTGCATCTATATTCTTTGAGCCGATTAGTCTTATCAAACCCCATTCTTTACTCAATGAAATTATTGAGTTGTTTTCAGTGTATGCAATTATTTGTTCACTTTTTGTTCTTTCATCTACATTGTAAAGCAGATAAAAAAAATTATTTGAAATTTCATTATCAACCATAAATGACCGAATTAATTTAGATTGATAATAATTATATATACCTGCTTTTAAAAACATCATGCTAACTACAATGATTATTACAATTAGTATTAATGTAGTATATGCCAAAGCTGAGCCTTTAACTCTTGTCCTCATTTTTTAATTGGCTCCTTTTTTAACGCTTCTCTTTTTAATTCTTTATTATTTCTAAAAATACGATCTTTATTATTAATCTTTTTCTCATCAACAGCCTTGATCTTATGACGTTTGATGATTCGATCTTTATTATTGATAAAAATATTATTTACAGTTTCAATTCTTTGATTGTTTCTAAACTTCTGTTTTTCAATTAATTTGCCATCTTTATAAAACAATTGTTTTCCTTCTAACAAACCATTTTTGTACCTATACTTAGCATATAAGGCTTTTTCGGAAGTATAAACCAAAGTTTTGCCACTTTGAATACCATTCTCCCAATTAGCAACCTCATAAATATTTCCATTATCATGCCACTTTAACCAAATTCCTATTCGAATACCTTTATCCATTATACCTTTCTCTAACAATCTTCCAGTTGATCTACTATATTTTAAGTATTGTCCATGAATTAAGTAACCTGCATAGGCTCCTTGAGATTCATACAGTCTCCCACGATCATACCAATGGTACATCTTTGTTAATGCTCCAGTTTTGATGTTGTTATCAGTTTGGACTTCACATTTAACCTCACCGTCTATTGTCTCCACACTTATCCACCTAGTCTTTTGTGAGTAATAGGAAGTTTGTGAAATACAGTTAATTTGTAAGTCTAATATTAATATAAGCAGAATAAATGCATATTTCATACTGAGATTATTTTATCTTTATTGACTTCGTCTCGTTATTAAAAGATATCAAGATAGAATCTTGATATACTTCTTTTAATGATACTCCATTATATATATCTGATTTTTCGTAAAAGGTAATATGATTATTATCAATTTTTACATTAACAATATAATTATTCTTGCTTCTATTGATGATAATGCTTAAACATTCAATCCTTGGCCACTCTGTCTTAAGATTTTTGGCCTGTGATGTTTTTTGAAAAACTATGGCTTTTTTAACGGATTTGTATTCAGGAGTAACTGTTGCTACTAGGAAGGGATCAGGATAATTTAATGATAGCTTAATAGTATCAATAATATTCCGTATGCTAGGTGTATTGTATATCTTCTCATAATTATTAGGCTTATTTTTTTTAGATATTACCGTGTTTATTTTATAAAATATAATAGCCCATATAAGTAGTGAAAAGAATATCAACATGTATTTAAATTTAGCTCTTTGACTCATTTTTGTATTGCTATGCTAAAACGCCAAGTCTCACTATATTCACTTTGATTTCCTGCTCTATCGACCGCTTTGATACGCCAAAAGTAAAGTCCGGAATTCAGAACTAATTGATGTTCTCTGATACTGGTTCTTACCGAGTATATAGTATTTGCATTCAAAGAATCCCTATAAATAAATAGCGAGTCATATTCTGATGAGCCATAAGTTTGGGGAGCACTCCATCGAAATAGTACACTAGAATCATTAACGACAGAATTGTTTAGTGGAAGCGAGTGGGTTCTTCTACTTGGAATAACATTATCAACAAAAAATGAACTTTCACTTTTTAATGTTGATGATAAATCATTATGGCCAATTACATGCCAATCATAACTGCCTTGAGTGAAACCAGAGTAACTTAGGTAATTAGTATTTGTCATAGTATCAATACATTTATCCCCATCTGAATTGACTACTAAGTGATACATATTAATATTACTGTTTTCGCTCCACTTAAAGCATAACCCTAGACCATTTATGGTGTCACCAAACTTTGGCACATTTAAATGAAGAATTGTTTGAGATAGATCTAGAGAGGTGTCAACCACAAGATTATAACTAGCATAATTCGTTTTGTAAACTGAATTGACAGCACGAACTCGCCAAATATAACATCCAGGTTGAAGATTGATAATGAAATTGTTAACTGAAATGAGAGAATCAACAAACAGATAATCTCCATTTGCACCACTTGATAGCAGTTGAATCTGATATTGTACCGCCTCTTCCATTATCTCCCATGAAAAACTTTGTTTTGGATTGTAAGTAATGTAATTATCTGGTGGTGTTAACAAGACCACCTTCTTGTGCGATATGTCAGATTCGAAAATGTCTTTACATCCCATTAATGTAATAAGACAAACAATAAATACGCTTTTATTCATACCCAGTGGAAGTTATATTTTGAACGAATATTTCAGCAAATAACTCTCTAGACTTAGTTATTCGATTTGTTAATGCGTAGTATCTAATCGAAAGTATTCGACCAATAAATTTTTCTTTTTCTAGTTTATGAACAGTGGTAACTATACCTATAAATGATCCTTGTAGTTTTATCATATTGGTTTCAATAAGGTAACCTTCCTTATCTAAAAGGTGTGAAGGTGGCATTTCAATTACGTTAATCCTATGCATTTCACTAAATTCACTTATTTTTTCGATTAATATGTTTCTTTTATTTACACTCAGATTGGATTCACCTAATTCCTTTGCTATATTATTTATATCTGATTGTAAAGAGTTAATGTCATTTTGTATTTTACAGGGGCTTTCACTACTGCTAATCATAGTTCTATAAACTCTATAAGCATTTATAGCCTTTTTAATAGACAAATTATAGCAAAGCAAAATTAGAACAAGTAATAATAAACTTGAAATGCATATTTTTTTTATAATAGTGTTAGATACATCCATCAACTTAAATTTCTATCTGCAAAGCAAACTCTAAATGATTATTTTTTTGTTTAATTTCTATAATCTTAACTGCATTAATAAAATCACTCTCCATTAGTTTATTAATCCAATTATTAATAGAAGTGTTATTTCCCGAAACTCCTTTTAATAAGATAATGTTATTTTTTATGTCAATAGGCTTATTGTAGCCACCTAACTCAACAGGAAACACTTCCAATACATCTAATCGAATATGATCTGGTTTGCTAGAAGCAATAAAATCAGAAAAGAATGAGACATTAGAGCTTTTTGAAATGCCTGATGTTGATACTAGTTGTTTCTTTTTAAATAATTCATCCTCTAATTTTTTTCTTTGGGTTAGAAGCGACTTGGACTGAAAAGTTTCCTGATTGATAGAGGTGATTAAATTGTTATACTTGTAGAAAATTAAAAAGCTTAATAGAAGAATACAAAAGAACAATCCGATTATAAAATGTCTGCTAAGTTTTAACACGTGCATTGCAGTTGAGTCATTGGAGTTTCGCTGAATTGACCTTTCACTGCAATTTGTTTGGCCTTGATTAATTATTAGAAATTGATAAGCAGCTGATAATGGAAGCAGGCTATATTCTTCTATTGTAAAATCTTCGTAGGGAATACCTCTATTTGTAGTCTCACTTTTTTCTATTTTTGCAAGTGCTTGATTAATGACACTTACGAGATAAACTTTCGTGTTTATATAGGAATCAGCAAGTCTAAATAAGTGTAAACTACATTCTAATGTAAAGGGTCCGATAAATAATTCAACTGGATAAATTGCTGATTCATGGCAAACCCTTAGCACATTCTCCAGTTGCTCCCGACGCATTACTGCTACCCATGCCTTGCCATTTTTACCTTTAGAGACTTGCATATAGTAATCATCAGGATTTGCATAAGGTATTATATTGTCGAGTGAGAAACTATTGAAGGCATTCGAAGATTCTAATTCTTTTATCATTACACCCATACCAGAAATGACTATGCAGATTGGAACAAATTTTGGTAAAAGCGTTTGTAAACTTTCCAAACTATTCTCTTCATTAGAAATCTGATGTATTCGTATTCTATTTTTAACAGTCTTGATAGATACTGCTATATATGTGATTGAAGAATCAGGATTGAAACAAACCTCAATTCCGACTGCTTTTGTATATTTTATTACCTTTTTAATTAGACTCATTAATATATAATTGTAGGCTTTATAAAGACGTTTAATTTCTCAAATGAGTTTTCCTTTAATCTACTTGAAAACAACCACTTAATGATAGGTATTCTATTTAATATTGGTAGACCTGCACCACTATCTGTAACTTTTTTTTCTTCTAATCCTCCTAATAGTATCATTTCTTCATTTCTAATTCTAACCTGAGATGTAAAATTTCGGGAAATGCTTCCTGGTGGAGCTTCTTTGCTAATTCTTGATGTAAAATCTGATTGCTCGACAAAAATGTTTAGAGTTATCTGTTCATTACCCGAAACAATAGGTTTAATCCTTAAAGTAAAATCGACCTTAACAGGTTTATAGTTTTTTGTCACGATATTTTGAGGATTTTGAGTTCCAATGATGCTATTAGTCTCTTCTAGGTAATACTCAGTATTTCCAATTGTAATAGTAGCTTCATATCCGTTTAGTGTAGACAATCGCGGTGTTGATCTTACTTTTACTAAGCCATTAGTTTCAAGAGCTTTTAGCGATAAATAAAAATTAGGTGTTACCTTGCCAAGATTAAACCAACCGAATCCATTAAAACTATTTATTAAGTTATTTAAAGATTCTGCATTAAAAGACCAATCAATTCCTGGAAGAATTGATCCTTTTGTTGTAGTTGGGGAAGTTCCTAAACCTGTTGATATTCCCGTTGCTATTGTTACGTTTGATCTTGAATCCACTATCAACACTTCTATTAATATCATAGGTACGATTTTATCAATTTCGAAAACAAAAGCTTCCAACTCATTGATGTTTTTTGTGGAACCGCTTATAACAAGACTATTTAAATCAGGGAATTCCTTAACTTCAATTCCTTCCTTTAATTTCGAAGGTATTACAGTTACAATATCAATGACAGATCTGGATTTTAATTGAAGAACCTTAAATGTTCTCAAATTCTCGAGATTCCGTTCGCCAACTATATAAATGCTATTGACATTTTTATATGTGAATTTAGATCCATCAAAGATATATGTAAGAAAGTCATCGTATTTAACATCTTTAATTTGAATAGTCCTTAAATCATCTAATTTCGAGTAAATGAAATAGTTTACATTTAATTTATCAGAAATAGCTATAATAAGTTGATTAATTGAGATATTATAAGCATTCAAAGTTATAGTTCCTGAATCAGAAATAGAGTAGTCTAGGTAAGAATCAGGTTCATCAGCAACAAATTTCGCTTGTTTACCTTTAGTGTTCTTCTTGTCTATTTCTCTTAAACTAATTAAATAAATGCCTCTGTCATTAGTAATTTCTAGATCATTGGCAAGTGCCATCTTTTCAAGTGCAAGGTCGAAAGATGTTTTCTCTATAAAAACGTTAACTTTTTTATCTGAAACCGAAGGGCTAAGTAATATATTAATACCGGTGTGTTTGGTAATCTCCCGTGCCACCAAATAAAGAGAATCGTTTTTTAAATCTAAGGATAAATTACCAGAGTCATAAAAAACATTAGGTTTTTTTGATATGTAAGCAACAATTTCTTTGGGAGGATCATACTTCGTAATCGCAATTATTGAACCAGTTATTTGCAAGGCCAAATTGTATTGCTTGCATAAAAAAACAATTAAGTCTTTAGCAATAACCTCAGAGAAATTATGTGTAACAACATTATTTATAGCTGGGTCGATTGTAATATTAAGCTTAGTTAATTGAGCAAGATTTCTGATAAGTTCCTGAATTGGCATATTACTCATGCTAAATGTAACTGATTCTCCCAACCCCGGAGCCGTTGAGTCAATTTTAGCCAGTTGATTCTCAATTAACTTTAATCTATCTTGACTAAAAGCGTCATTTATAAATAGTAAACTAAATACAAGAATATAAAATAAACTGAAGACTTTTTTATCCATTAATCAATTGTCATTTAGTAATAAGGGAATTGCTTCATCAATACTTGTCTGTCCGTTCAATAAGCATTCAATTGCAAGTGAGGAAATTGACTTTACACCTTTTTGGCTCATATACTCACTTGAATTAGTGGATTGTGTTTTTATCAATTGTGATAGCTCCTTGTCAATAAAAAGTAGTTCATATAATGCTCTTCTGCCTTTGTATCCAGTGTAGTGGCATAATTTACACCCCCCAGACTTATATAATACATTACTGATTGGTTTGGAATAGTAGGGTAAAAGCTTCTCAACAGCCTCATTATCTTTTATTTTACAATGATTGCATAATAATCGGATAAGTCTTTGAGCTACAGACAATACCAATGTATCAGCCAATGAATAGGAAGGAACTCCCATGTCTATAAGCCTGTTAATTGTCCCCCATGCTGAATTTGTATGAACGGTTGATAATACTAAATGTCCTGTTAGTGCAGCTCTTATCGCCATGTGAGCTGTATCAACATCTCTTATTTCACCAAGCATTATTATATCAGGATCCTGCCGAAGAAAAGTACGAAGTGCTTTAGCGAAAGTTAAACCAATGCTTTCCTTTAATTGGACCTGATTGATACCTTCAATAGTATATTCTATTGGATCTTCTATAGTAAGAATATTCGTTTCTTTCTTGTTAAGGATTTTTAGGGTGGCGTATAAAGTCGTGGTTTTTCCACTCCCTGTAGGGCCGCTTATTAAGATAATACCTTGACTCCTTTGAAGTCCTTCTAAGTATGATTTGAGTTGATTTTCATTAAATCCTAAACTATTAATATCTAAATTATTGTCATTGCTTGTCAAGAGCCTTAATACAATTTTTTCACCATGTATTGAGGGCAAAGTCGATACCCTAATATCAAAAAAAACTTCATTTTTTTTAAATGACATCCTGCCATCTTGTGGCAATCTTTTTTCTGCAATATCTAAACTTGATTTTACCTTAATTTTATTCAGTAAACCTGGATATTGGTTCATTTCTATACTGTATCGTTCTATCAATTTACCATCAATCCGTATCCTTATCCTGCATTTTAATTTCATTGGTTCTATATGTATATCGCTAGATCTGGAATCATGTGCTTCATGTATAATCTGGTCTAGAAAATCATCAAGGTTATGATTAATATTATTATCCTCAGATACATTTCTTTCATTTACACGATAATACTTTGATAAAGCTTTTAAGATTATGTCATCATCGACACCTTCAAAGAACGCTTGCTTGCCAAAAATTAATTCAACTTCGTCAACTATTGATGAGGTGTTTGTTTTGCTTGTATAAAGTGTTATTGATTTTGTATTACTTTCTTTTGGAATTATTTTATAATACCAAGCTTGGTCAGATGAAATAAGCTGCTGCAGTTCCGGATTTATTTGTATCAATTCCATTCAGAATGGTTAAAAATTATTAATTATAAAACTTGGTATCGCATAATCATTAGCTTTATTAATATAAGTGTTCCCATACTCGGTAATTATTACGATTGCAATGAGTATGGATATAACGCCTGCCATTGGAATAGTAGAATGCACTCTTAAACTTTTAAAAATAATCGCAACCACGAGTGAGATCATAAAAGACCCAAGCAAGCATAACAACATATTAATTGGAGAAAATGATACACATACTAGACCCATTGCTAAAACATCGCCTACTCCCATATATTTTTGGAAAATTAATACTATCTTTCTCTCTTTTAAAGAGTAAAAAACAGTTGTCAAAAACAACATGAAAATTAAAAGGGCACAATTAATATAAAACTGGCTGAAAGTAATAGAAATATAGGGCTGGTATAACTGATTGACAACTAACAGCGTTCCTACAATAGGAAAAAAAATCCAACTAATTAGCCTTTCAGTGAAATCCTGATATGCTATAACTCCAAGAAAAAAGATAGTTATGACACTTATAATTAACATGCTAATCCTTGATAATTTCTTTCAACTCGTTTTCTTGATTAATCTCCCAAACATTAAATACACCATCTCCATCAAAATCGATAACTGAAGTTGCTCGAGCTAAAAAAGATTTGTTATCAGCTTCCAAGAGTTCAATAACATAATTAGCTTTGCCACCCTGATCTGTAGTTTTTTCTTGCTCAAAGCCAAGTTCCTCTTTGTCCATACTATATTTGGAATGCATGTAGTAAAAGCTTTTTTGTAGCATATGCACATGACCAAGTTGCATTTGTGCTTCTGTACTTTTAGCTCTTGTTATAAGTGGTAATAAGCTGGGTAAGGCCATTAGAATCAACACCCCTATAATTATAAGTACAACTAATAGTTCGTTCAAGGTGTAGCCTTTTACTTTAAATTTAAATATTTGCTTCATAAATATTCTCTTAACTCTTGTGTTATTATTATATTAATTGCTTTTTAAGGATAAAAATGTCCAAAATTTTGCCTTTTAAAGTTCATTTTTCAATCTTTTTTTTAATTACTCTATCTTTTTATTCTAAATGACATTTTTTTATTGGAAATGGAATAAATTAATCAAACTAGTACATTCAGTCAATGAGAAATATACGCATCCCATTCATAACTCTAATCTTGTTAGCAATAACATTTTCATCTTTCGCCATAACGCTAGAGGTAACAAAGCCATACGACAGACAACCAGGGCATCCTGAATATCCTAACACACTTCGTTGGGCAGTAGAAATGCTAAATGATTCAACCATTCCCCATAATGGCAGAGTAATTTTTAACATTCCCAATGTAACTCTTCCATGTGTAATAAATTTAGAGTATGGTGCATTGGAACTTTTTAGAGGAGGTGTGATTGATGGTAATACGCAGCCTCCAGGAAATTACACTGGTATTGAGCCAAGAATTGTACTACGCGGTAATGGATTCGGACAA
>OBJA01000935.1_pt1 | contig 22391 bp, 21 predicted proteins | sample 1519751 | NCBI WGS metagenome assembly OBJA01 (sample SAMEA3881238, study PRJEB22517) | soil metagenome | biome: lake sediment; feature: soda lake sediment; material: sediment, water from around vicinity | place: India | collected 2013-12-23 | depth 3 m
TCAAAGTTTTCGTAGACATGGATGTCGAAAGAAAACCCTGGGTGGACAGATCGACAAATGAAGCGAAGGTTATTTTCTAAGTAGTCGGCCACGTCAACAACCGTTGACGCAAGCGAAGCAATGAAAATTCTATGTTGACGTGGACGACAAGGGGCATTTTCTAGGTAGCCATATCTATTAGTCACATATCAGATAGCGAGATGCATGTTTTGTTTACTCAATTCAAAGACTCGTCACACGATACTCAACCCGTTATTCATCGTTGAAACTTCTTCGCCGTGAATGGATTCCCCTTTTGAAGTCCCCTAGTAAGAATTGGCGTCGATTTGACCACAATGCAATGGAAATCTGTTTTTTGGGTAAAATACGGATTGAGGTGAGGAAAAGTGGAAACAAGATATGATAGCACCCTTTTTGACCCCATCGACGACAAGGGACTACTGGAGGGAATGGTTTTAAAAACCCTAGTTGAATTGGGCATTGATGATGAAGGCATTAGTATGTTCCGTCGAGCTTTCGAAGAACAACGAGAAGCATACCTTCAAGCCCGGGACAATGGCGACGCTGAACAGGTTGATCATCTTGTCAAAGAAGCCTTAAAGTACGTTCCAAAATATGCCAAGCTGGACACCTTGGATACGGATATCAACTTAAATCCAGACGAATGGGTAGGCTATCATAAGACTCATGGGACAGATCGCAATATGCCGGGTGAACTCAACTAGCCATCAAAACTAATCAATAAAGAATCCACCCCGCCATTCCAGATAGCACCAACATAAGGATGGGGTGGATATTTAATTCTAGCAACCCAAATGCGACTAGACCAATAGCGACAAATCGCCAATCCATACCCGTCCATGCTGCCATTCCATTGGGAAAGAGCATTATTTCTGTAAGCACCACCACGGCGCCAGCAATCGTTCCGGTTACTGCTGGTCTGAGGCCGGAAAAAAAGCGGGCTACATAAGGTTCTTCCATCCAACGGCGAATAAATTTGCCCAATAGAACAATGATGATGAACGAGGGAAGCACTAGGCTAAATGTGGCCACTAAAGCTCCTGGAATACCTGCTATCCGATAACCTACAAATGTAGCGGCATTAACCGAAATTGGCCCAGGAGTCACTTCAGAGATCGCAAGAATATCAGCGAATTCATTGGGAGTCAGCCATGCATTGCTCACCACTTCTTTCTGGATCAGCGGAAGTAACGCATATCCTCCTCCTATGGTAAAAAATCCCATTCGTAAAAAAACATGGATAAGTCGATACCAGATCACAGTTTATCCCTCCCGTCCGTGGGCCTTGTCGCGAGATCAGGTCTGACCGGAATCCCCAATCCTGCAATGCCACCCATTGCCATGATCAGAATAACATGAATGGGCGAAAAGACACTAAGTAAAAAGGCTCCGGCAACGATCAACCAATGCCAGCGGTTTTTGATGGAACTTCGTGCAAATTTATGGGCAGCATAGGCAATAAGCGCCACAACTCCAGCCCTTACCCCCTGGAAGATCTGAACCACACTGGTACGCTCAATAAAACGTCCAAAAAACGTTGCAATAAAGATAATGATCACAATGGATGGGATGATGACTCCAAGTCCTGCCATGAACGCTCCAAAAACACCGGCTAGACGATGACCGATCAATAATGCGGTATTGACAGCGATAACTCCGGGAATTGTTTGAGCCAGAGCATAACTATCGACTACGTCTTCCCTCGTCATCCAGCTCGTACTCGAGACAAACTCCTTTTCCACCAATGGTAGCATGGCATATCCGCCGCCAAATGTAAATGCGCCAACCCGAAAGAATGCCCAATATAGTTTGGTTCCTCGCCGCCAACGCTCCGTCCACTCCATCATCTTCACCCTAACTAAATCAATTCCGTTTTATCTTCGCGGACATTTCCTTTGAATCCTGCCTAAATCAGATTCTAACCCGAATGTGACATCGAAACGTAGATTACTATACACTAGAAAAAGAACGCCGGAGTCTTGCTCCGACGTTCCGAATACCCGTCTTTTACATCATGGGCTGTGCTTTTAGTCCCGACTCCTCGGCTTCTACCTGGAGCGCAGCAATACGTCCCATATACATCTCCGTCAGAGCATCTGCTTCCTCCTGTGTCGATGATTCGCTAAAGACGCGAAAAACAGGTTCTGCAGCATCCGGCAAAACCAATGCCCAGCCATCGTCATGGTAAACCTTGAGTCCATCAATCATCTCCAGTGGCCGATCTTTATTCTCCTCAAAGAGATTCCGCATGACTCGGCCTTTGGCCGACCATGTGCAGTCCACTTCTTTCTCAGCCATATAGGAGACGGGCAAGAGATTGAGTAAAGCCGAGATCGGAGACCGCTCTCGCGCCATTAATTCCAGGATTTTTGCCAAGGATATCAAAGCATCAAACGACGGTTGATATTGGTTTTTACCATCATCAGACGGGAAAATTCGTTCCTGAGCAACCTTCTCCATTAACGATCGCGGATCGGACTTGGTTCGAATGACTTTCCCGTGATATTCACGGGCCATCTCCTCGACAATTCGCGGGGCTGTCACCGGAACGGCCACAGTCTGACGAGAGGAGTACTTTAGAACAAGCATAGCAACTAATGCCAAGAGCTGTTCGTCTTTGACCAGTCGCCCATTCTCATCCACGAGTATCAACCGCTCGGCATTGTTATCCACGACGATCCCGAGATCGGCCTTTTCTTCCACAACCTTTTCAGCGATGAAATCCAAAGCGGAAAGAATCTCTTTGAGGGACTTGGGATGACCTTCCGTATTCTCATCTGTTTTATTGGCTCCAATGACCTCGCATCCCAACTTCTCCAGGAGCGTGGGGAGCAACAGGGACAAGTTGCCCGCATCATAATTGGCCACGATCCGGAGATGAGCCTTCTGAATGGTCACAGCATCCGTTGATCGAAGCAAGCCATCGAGGTATTGATGGATTAAACGGGGAACAAACGACGCTTCCCCGACCTCCTCCAAAGCCGCCCGATGAAAATCTTCCCCGAAAAAAGCATTTTCTACACTGCGTTCTGTCCCTTTGGAGATATTCATCCCTTTCTCATCGATGAACTCCAGCAATACATCGGAGGCGTTATTTGGAGAGATGCGGATCTGAACTCCACCTTTAGCTCCTAAAGCCGCAATGGCATAGCGCGTAATGGGTGTAGTCAACGTTCCCAAGTCAAACACATCGACTCCCGCAGAGAGTAACCCCGCAGAGAAAGCTCGTTTCAGAACACGGCTTGGTTTGAAGCTATCAGCGCCGATCACCACCTGAGAACGTGTTCCAATAACCGACCCATAGGCAGCGCCAAGCTTTGTAACGAACTCCGGTGTTAAGTCAACATTAACGGTCCCTTCGACTCCAAGATTGCCAAAGAGGTTTTTAGCTGCCCGTTTTCCCCAAACAAGACTGTCGCGGAGCATGGAGCCGCTCTCGATTAGTTTATCCGGCCAAACCTTAACCCCGGATCCAATCTGACTTCGATTGCCAAGGGTACATCCTTCACCGAGAACCGCTCCTTCAAAGATGGTCACCTTCGGCTTGACATGGCAACGATCGGCTAAGATGGCGCCGCGAATCTCCGTTTCTTCTCCAATATAAACATGGTTCCAAAAGAGTGAACGCTTAATGGACGCGCCGCTTTGCACCAAACCATGGGAACCAATAATGGAGTAGCCCTCAACTTTGGCTCCCTTACAAATGCGGGCGTAGTCCCCCAGCACAAGGGGGCCTGAAACTTCAGCGCCCTCTTCGATCTCTGCATTCTCTCCCAGCCAAATGCCGGGACGAATCTGGCGTCCGGGAAGCTCCAGTTGAACACGGCCTGTTAACAGATGGTAATGAGCCTGGCGATATTGATCCAAGTTACCGATATCCGACCAATACCCTTCAGCAATATATCCATGGAGGGACTCACCAGCCGCCATGAGTTTAGGGAAGAGATCTTTACTAAAATCAAAGACTTGTCCATCCTCAAAGTATGAAAAAATCTCGGGCTCTAAAATATAGATTCCCGTATTGACCGTGTCGCTGAAGACCTCCCCCCAGCCAGGTTTCTCCAGAAATCGACGAATGCGCCCATCCGGTTCAGTTACGACAACGCCATACTCCAAAGGATTTTCAACGCGGGCAAGGACCAGAGTAGCGATTGAACCCTTTTCCTTGTGAAAGGCCAAAGCAGCATTGAGATCGATATCTGTAAGCGCATCCCCGCTAATTACAAGGAATGTCTCATCCAAAAAATCTTTGGCATTTCGCACAGAACCGGCGGTTCCCAAAGCCGACTCTTCAACTCGGTAACCCATTTCAACGCCAAACTCATGCCCATCCCCAAAATAATTCTGAATCGTCTCGGGCAAGTAAAACAAAGTTGCCACTATTTCTCGAAAACCATGACGTTTCAATAGACGGACAATATACTCCATCATGGGACGGTTGGCGATCGGAACCATCGGTTTTGGTCGACCGCATGACAACGGGCGCAGCCGTGTGCCCTTGCCACCGGCCATAATTACGGCTTTCATCCCTTCCCTTATGCCTCCTTTGTTGCATTTTTCTAATGGATTTCGCGGTATCGACTGATTTCATCTTGATTCATGGTCTTTACCAAACGGGCCATCGTCCGTTCTCGTTCGATCGCTTCTCCTTTGATGGGACGCCAATCGGAATCGAGGTATTCTTGATGAATATCTTCATAGATCTCTGTGGTTGTTGCTGCGATTTTATCCCAGTTATAAAGCGTTAAGACATCTTCCCAAGCCCGATCCCGCATCTTATGTGCATGATCTGGATGTTGCAGCATCCATACGATATTGTCTGCCAAAGAGACGGGGTTATTGGTAAAAGCTTTTAAACCGTTAACACCGTGAAGCACGATTTCACTGATACCGCTCGTATCCGATGCTACCACCGGTGTTCGAGCGGCCATCGCCTCCAACGCCACAATGCCAAAAGGCTCATACAGACTGGGGAAAACGGCGACATCCGCCGCTTTGTATAGGACATTGCGAATGGAATCATCGATATACCCCGTAAAGTAAATTCGGTTTTCAACCCCCAGGGCTTTGGCTTGATTCTTCAATTCTTGTTCAAATGGACCTTTTCCAGCAATAACAAACTTCACTTTCTCATGCTGACGTAATACATGGGGAATTGCATCGACAAGTACTCCCAGCCCTTTTTCCCGAACTAATCGGCCGACATAAAAAACGATCTTTTCATCACTGGCTGCATAGTTCTGTCGAATCGATGGGATGTCTTCCTGAGTATCAAAGATCTCAGGATAGACGCCATTGGGAACAATCTGCAGTTTATCACTGGGTATTTGAAAAACTCCTTGGAGCTCGTGCCACATGGTCTTGCTGCAACAAATAACGCGCCAGGATTCATACCCCAGCCACCACTCCACGTCACTGATATAACGTTGTAGATCGTTATGGAGGCCACAATTGCGGCCAAACTCTGTGGCATGAATCGTGGAGAGCAAAGGAATTTTCCACGCATGTTTTAATAGCTTACCCGCATAAGCCGCCAACCAATCATGGGCATGTATTAGTTCAAAGCTTTGCCCATCATGTTGTAACTCCATGGCCTTGCCGACCATATTGAGGTTTAATTGCATAACCCATGTGATAAAATCGGGTGGTGAAGGATTATCCATCGGAACGCGATAGACGACAACTCCGTTAAATTCTTCACGTTCCGGAAGATCCTGTACCCCACAGGTTATCACAGAAACCTGATGTCCCCGTTTAACCAGCGCAATGGACAGATCATGGACATGGCGGGCTATCCCCCCCACGATCTTTGGAGGAAACTCCCAGCTCAACATTAGAATTCGCATCAATTCACCTCTTCTGAACAGTTCGAGAACTTAGACCTATGGGGTATCTGGATGGTTTCTCCCATTTAGGCAATGCTTAGTCTACCCGGTATTACGCCGAAACATGCGGTTAATCGGTATTTAGTCTCTAAACTTGCCAGTCTTGGAAGGGAAAGAGATATTTGGAGAACCTTTGTTCAAAAACCTTACATAGAATCTTCAAACCATCTTCACAACTCTCGGTTATGATAAGCTTAATTCAGCAAAACATTTGCTGGGTTTACGGAGATTAAGATACTTATCAACAGAAGGGAGCGATCCATTTTGAAACGTGCATTGATGATCGGCTTAGTATTGACTTTACTCCTTACGACTCTCGGAACTGTTGCGATGGCTGCAGGACGCCATCCAGGCTCCAAAAAAGACGAATCCAGAAAAGGCAATTTCATTTCCAAGTTGAACCTGACTCCTGAACAAGAGCAAAAACTTTTAGAGATTCGCCAACGACATGCTCGGGAAATTCTTCCATTACGTCAAGAGCTTCAAAAAAAACGCCTTGAACTGAATCGGCTATGGGAAGCAGAAAAACCCAATGCCACTGCCATCGAGAGAAAGATGATCGAGATGGTTCCGCTCCAGGTCAAAATGCGTATGAAAGCCATGACGATGCGCGACGAGATTAGAGCTATCTTAACACCCGAACAACAAGAGCAATTTGACGCTTTCCAAAATGAGCGGGGCCATAGACGACGTGGATTTCATTCAAAAGGTAAAGGACCAAAGTGCTAAAAGAATGATAAATCACACCCAAAAAGGCTGCCAAAACGGAGGCCACTGAAAAAACCTTATTCATCGGATTGGTCCACAATATGTAGTGATTAGCTATGTTTAGGCTATCAATATATTGTGGATCAATTTTAATGTTTCGAGTTTTTCAGTGGCCTCCCCAAAACGGCAGTCTTTTTATTTTGGAAGAGCGGAGAGCCAGAGTTTCTCCTGTAGGGCAATAAATCTGATTCAGTTTAGTTATGGCCTCCATTCAAATGGGCAAACTACTCCGGGAGGGATTTTTATTGAAAGAAAAGCATCCAAAGACTGGCGAAGGGGATCCCAAAGGTGACTGGCAGAAGCAGTTTGCAGACCATCTTAATACCGATGCCGAAGTTCTCGCTGCCAAACTAGATGCCATTCCCTGTACTCCCCAAGACGAACTTGAGGAGGAAGAGAAATGAGCGGTCAAAACCGCTCTTTTTCGTTGCCGGAATGGGCTATGCTGCCACCCATCAGCAACATGATAAACTTATCGCCAGATTACCCACAGCCATTGTCCCATGATCTCCTGCAACAGGCCATTCTCAATGCCATCGATGAAAACTTCCCGGTGTTCCCTCGAGATGCACGCCGAATACAAATCTTGGTGGAAGATGCGAGCCGTCCGACAAAGACCGCCCCAGTTCTTTCCATTCTCATTCAAGAGCTGCGAAAGCGTCTTCCCTCAGTGGAACTCAATATACTAATCGCAGGGGGCGCTCATCAAGGTCTGGACAACCGTTGGAAACTCCCACAGGATATGGTGAATAAAGCCAGAGTTCATGACCCCCATCAATCCAAATTCTGTGGAGAATTCATGGGCATCCCATTGCTAATCGATCCCGGAGTCATCGATGCTGACGTTCGAATCGCGGTCGGAACCGTAAATATTCATCCAAAAGCAGGCTTTTCAGGAGGCAGCAAGATCCTTTTACCGGGAACCGCCGGATTACCCACGATAAAAGCCTTCCATCGCCAGCCCGACGGTGAATCTGGAACGATCGACACCCCATTACGTCAAATGGCTGACCAAGCGCTCCAGCGTTTTCCTGTCCTCTTTGCGCTCCAATTATTATCCAACGGTTCAGGTGAAATCTGGGGTCTTACCTCCGGAGAGCTTCACAGCGCTTGGCTGGCAGCGACAGAAGAATTGCTTCCCCACGTCCGAATACGTCTTGAACAACAATATCCTTATTGTCTCGCTGACGCAAAGCCCTTCGACCAAAATCTAATCGGTCTCTTTAAGTCCCTAAAGACACTTCATGCGGTGTTGACTCCAAACGGTGAAGGAATATTGCTGGCTAGAGCTCATGAGGGATTAGGCAGCCATGCATGGCGACTAGACCCTTCGGTAATTGAACGCGAACGGCTTTCCTTGGAAATGTTGCTCGGCAACCAAACCATCTGGGTTGTCTCTCAGGCTCAACTCCCTCCAGACGATGCGATGGAACTTTTTCCGCCACAGATTCGTCTTGTTCCTCCAGGTTATCCCCTTCCAATGCTCCAAGACGTTTCCATAATGCTTCACGTAACGCCCCTCATGGGACTGGAGATAGCGCATTAAAAATCCATAACATACTATTGGCTTTCAAAGGTGGCAATCTGCACTTCTACGCCCTCGATGGCTTTGAGACGCTCCTTTAGTTCCTGAATCTCGGAATTCTCCGCCTCCATCGCTAAAGCGATCAACCCCTTCTCCTTTGAAGGACTAGGCACTCCCATCCTCCCGATGGCTTCAGAGCCAAACTCTGTTATGACCTCTTGAACACGGGGAGCCATCGCTCCCCGATGATCCACCAGAATACCCATCAACGAAATTTTCTTACTCATACTCTTCATCTCCTTAGGACTCTTGCCCGGTACCTATGGCAGTGGGCTTGAATACGTTAAGACAGGATGTATTTTATATTGCCAATTTATCGTAGATTGCTTGAAACCATGAAAGGAGGTTCCTCCATGTCTCATCATCACCGTCGCCGTGACGAAAGATCGACAACACCATCATCCCTGCCGCTACCCTTGCTAACCATCAAAGACCTCGAAGTCTTAGAGAAAACCATACCCGATCTGAGCCCAGCCGGACAACAATTGATCGGCATGATCACTGCAGCCTTCGAAAAGGCAGCTAATTCATTGGAACTTAATCAACTTAAAGAGCGGATATCGGGAGTTGCTGATCAGCTTTTCTCCCCAGACATGTTAACGACTCTACTTCCTATGCTGGCGAAGTTAAATATTAACCAAGGAACGATTGAGGAATTGTTGGCAAACTTAGGCGATGGAACCGTCAGTGATTAAGGAGTTTAAAAACGGGGGATACCTTTAGGCATCCCCCGTTTTTATTGTTCCATTTGCTTAGCGAGAAAGCCTGCCGCCGTCTCAGTAATCTTAACTTCAAGCTCTCCCATGGAAATCCCCGGCTCTTTCGAGGTTAAGATCACCGCACCGATGGGGTCGCCTTCAGCGATAATCGGAGCAATAACCTGCGCCGAGAATTTGCATTCACCCTCATCTTCAAGGACCGGACATGCCTCACAGTATTTATGGTCACCGGGTTTCGACATTAGCACGCCTTTTCGATCCTCGATCGCTTTCTCCACCGCTCTGGAGATCGGTTTGTCGAGAAATTCCTTCTTTGGGGCGCCAGCTACCGCCACGATCATATCTCGATCAGCGATTAGCGCGATATGTCCCGTTGACTCATACAAAGAGTCCGCATATTCCTTGGCAAAATCCCCCAATTCTCCGATAGGCGAGTACTTCTTTAAAATAACCTCGCCCTCGCGATCGACAAAGATCTCCAGCGGATCCCCTTCCCGAATGCGCAAAGTTCTTCGGATCTCCTTGGGGATGACGACCCGGCCTAGATCATCGATCCGCCTTACAATCCCCGTCGCCTTCATCCCGTCCCCCTCCTTTGATTTCCGCCTGTCCTCGGTCTGTCGCGTCTCACCATTTGAAATTATCGGTTATTTACCCAAACCTTAACCGGAAGATATTAACCGATATTTGGGATATCCCTTGGTTCAATGGCTTCGTTGCTGATAGTGTATTCCATAGTTAGCAGGATTATTCATGATTACCGCTTGTACCATTGGGATTCGTACCGAGGCTTTTTCTAGCTTGCCCGGAAGAATGGAAAAAATACTCGCGTTTCCCACAATCAATTTGCTGCTAAATCCATCATACTCTTGAGAACCATTTCTAAGACATCCTTCCATGATCGCCCCGTGCTCTTCCAACGAAGCGTCGGAATACGACCTGGCTGATAACGAAAGAGATTTTTATATTTGTGTAATAGCGAAAGAATCTTATCCGCATCCATGGAAATCCCGGGGTAAAGCTTCGCCACCATCTCTTGGCGCTCGGGAGTCAAAGACGAGACCCCCAATTGTTTTGCGAGGATTTTGATGCGTGCTACATTCAACAAGTTTCGAACAGCCGATGGAAGATCCCCAAAACGATCCAGTATTTCATCCTCGACATGATCCACTTCTTCTAAATTGTTTATGGCGGCAATCTTCTTATACATTTCAACCCTCTGTTTGGCATCGGCGATGTATTCTTGGGGTAGCAGCGCATCGACAGGCAGTTCGATGGTGGGTTCCGGCATCTCGATTTTTCGCTCGCCTTTTCGCTCACGGATTGCCTCTTCCAGAAGCTTGCAGTAGAGCTCAAATCCAACCGCGGCAATATGGCCATGCTGCTCGGGGCCGAGTAGATTTCCAGCGCCACGGATCTCCAGATCTCGCATGGCGATCTTAAACCCTGAACCAAGATCGGTAAAATCGCGAATTGCGGCTAACCGTTTCTCCGCAACCTCACCCATGATCTTATCCTTGCGATAAGTAAAATAGGCATGGGCAACACGATTGCTGCGACCGACACGCCCACGTAACTGATAAAGTTGGGATAGGCCGAACCGATCGGCATCATATACAATAAGTGTATTGACATTCGGGATATCCAGCCCGGTCTCGATGATCGTCGTGCAAAGCAGGATATCGCTCTCTCCTTGGTAAAAATCGAACATCACTCGCTCTAGGGCGTCTTCTCCCATCTGCCCGTGACCGATACTCACTTGCGCTTCAGGAACCAAGGTTTGGATATATCGCGCCATTCTCTCAATGGTATCCACACGATTATAAACAAAATAGACCTGTCCGCCACGATCAAGCTCCCGGCGGATCGCCTCACGTATAACCTCCTCGTGAAATTCCATGACATAAGTTCGTATGGGAAATCGATCCTCAGGGGGTGTTTCAATGACACTCATATCACGTATACCCACCATCGACATATGAAGCGTTCGCGGAATAGGAGTCGCCGTTAACGTTAAAACATCAACGCCTTTACTCATCTCTTTTAACCGTTCCTTATGCGACACGCCAAAGCGTTGCTCTTCATCGACGATGAGAAGTCCCAAATCTTTAAAGGTGATATCTTTGGATAGAAGCCGGTGCGTTCCAATTACTAGATCTACCGAACCGTCCCTCAGACCATCCTTTGCTTCCTCCTGCTCTCGGGGGGTTTGGAAACGGCTCATCACGCGTATGGTCACGGGATAGCTGCTAAATCGCTGGCTAAACGTTTGAAAATGCTGTTGAGCAAGGATGGTGGTGGGTACAAGGACAGCAACTTGTTTACCATCCATTATTGCTTTAAAGGCCGCCCGCATGGCCACTTCAGTCTTCCCATAACCCACGTCACCACAGAGCAAACGATCCATGGGCTGTGATGATTCCATATCCCCTTTGATTTCCTGAACGGCTTTGAGTTGATCTCGGGTCTCTTCATAAACAAAAGCTTCCTCAAAATCCTGCTGCCATAAGGTGTCCTTGGAAAATTCAAAACCAGGCACCGTACTTCGTTCTGCATAAAGCGCCAATAGGCCTTCCGCCATCTCCTGCACCGACTCTTTGACACGATTCTTCACCTTCTGCCAGTCATTGCCACCTAGACGATGCACTCTAGGGGCATCGTCCTCTACTCCCACATATTTTTGCAGCAGATGAACCTGATCCGTTGGAACGAATAGACGATCTTCTCCGGCATATTCAACCTCCAAATAATCGCGGAGCGCACCAGCGATCTCCAATGTCTTTAAGCCCAAATAACGACCGATGCCATGGGCGATATGAACAACATAGTCTCCGGCTTTAAGATCGGAGAAGGATGTAAGCTTAATTCCTTCCTGACTCATCCGGATCCGCCGAGGTTTTCGCGTCTGCCCGAAGAGTTCGTTTTCGGTAAAGAGCACGACTTTCCCTTGGGGATAATCGAACCCACCGGTCAAAGACCCTTCCATAATATAAGCGGTTCCCGGTTTAACTTCTTTTGTGGCCGGACCCATATGGACAGCAATGCCTGCCTCCACCAAACTGCGGCGGAGATGTTCTCTTCGCTCTTCTCCATGCAGTATGAGTCCGATTGTGAAACCGTCCAGTTGATATCGTCGAAGCGTTTCGTGAAGAAGCTGGCTTTTTCCACCAAAACCTGTAACGATGCGAAGCGGTAATGTGAGGGTTCGATGGGTTACCGACCGTTTTACAGGATGAGATAATACCGAAAAATGCAGGGATGAACAAGCGTATAGTTTCTCCTTGATCCGCTCAGAATCCCATATGGCCCCCTGCTCATCGGGGAGTACAATTCCCCGTTCTAAGGATCCTGAGAATATTTTTGCATTCTCCATCGACCGGATTTGAAAGATCTCCTCACCCCGTGCAGGCTCATCGACGATCACGGTTACAGATGAGAAATAATCAAAGAAGTTACAGAGTTTCGGCTGAATGAGCGGTAAAAACCGATCGGATCCGGGAAACGGGACTCCTTCCGCCAACCTTTCCAACAATTCACTCATTCGGGCTTGCAACTGACGTGCCTCTTGTTCCAGTCCTTCTTTTCGCAAATGCTCCATTTGTTCGTTAATGCGCTGGCGAATCTGAGCCATTGCAGAAACGAGCTCTTCTTGAAACCAAACCCCTTCTCTTGCAGGATAAACCAGAACGTTCTTATACTTCTCATTTGACCTTTGCGATTCGGGGTCGAAATCTCGGATAGAATCAATCTCATCTCCATAAAACTCGAGCCGAAGCGGACACTCTCGGTCGGGTGGAAAAACGTCAATAATATCTCCGCGAACACTGAATTGACCCATACCCTCTACCCGATCCGTCCTTTCATAACCCAAGGTTACGAGTCGGGCAAGAAACGCCTCTCGAGGCATGAGATCGCCTAAGGACAGAGACAGCGTATGCTCAACCAAAAGCTTCGGTGGGAGCATTTTGCGTTCCAATGCATTCCATGAGGTAATGACCAGTTTATGCTCTTCGTTAAGTATCCGTCCGGCTGTTTGCAGGCGTCGACCGGCTACCTCCTGCTCATAGGCTTCCTCGTGCGGCAGTAATTCGTAGGCGGGAAAGAGCAAGACATTCTCTGGACCGACCCATGTTTCAAGATCACCAGCAAGTATCTCAGCCTGACCCGAGCTATGCGCCACCACCAGCAAGTGTCCCTCTAAATCCCGCCATAGTGTGGCCAAGACAGCAGCCTTTTCTCCGCTATGTAAGCCAATGATAGTACTCTCTTCACCAGCTCGTCGAGCAAACCGTCGAATATCCGCCCACTCAGGGGCGGTTCGTATCTTCTCTTCTATCCAGTTCAACATCGCAGTTCCTCCTGCCCAATTCACCGGCTATTGGTCACTCCAAATAAAAACAAGCTTTCGATCCACAAACGCAAAAAGCGCCGGATAAGCGTTATGCCACCGGTTTATCAGCTTTTTTATTATTACTATATCTCAGGATTGTCATCGGTTTTGTTATATTCTATGACCGATATGTGAAATTATGGATTGTATCATCCTGTAATTATTGGTTTTTTTTCGACGATGCCGTTAATATCAAAATGTTCCAAACCAAATGAACGGCTGTACTTCCCAACCATCCTGCCCACCGTCCAATCGGCATAAGCAGGACAGCAACCCCTCCAAAGCATAGATGGGCAAGAATGTTTACCAGGAATAAAAGCATGCCTTTATTATCTTTCCACTCGTACAAGGCTTCGCCAAGGCCAAAGAGACCATGAACTCCCCAAAGAGCCCCCCCGAAGAGCCACGATAGTCCGTTCTTAAATAATTCTTCCCAAAACGGTGCCCAAGCCTTAATCCTAACTTCGCCCAACTTCCGTAGACCGATTGCACAAGACCAGGACAGGAATAGCGCTAATCCTGCTGCAACGATGGTCCTCATTCCATCTCTGCTTTCCGATTAAACCTGTTCATAGCTTGTTCGACGCCTTCTTCAATGATTACACGTATGGCATGGATAGATCGTTCAATCGCTTCTTGAACCTTTTCCCAGTCTGCAGCAGTAAAACGCTGTAAAACATAGTCTACTACTTCCATTTGTTCTCCCGGATGCCCCACGCCTAAACGGACTCGGATAAACCCATCGCCAATAGCGGCAATGATGGATTTTAGCCCATTATGCCCCCCCGAACTGCCTTTTGAACGGATACGCAACATACCAGGGGTAAGCGCCAAGTCATCCGTGACAATAATAATATTTTTTATAGGGATATCATAGTATTTCGCCAATGCCGCTACTGCTATTCCACTGGCGTTCATATAAGTTTGGGGTTTTGCTAAAATCAACGGAGTTAAGCCTTCCCTTCCGATGCAAACCTCTGCTTGAAATGCTTTATTCCGTTTCCAAGATAGACCCATTGATTTCGATAAAAGATCCAACGCCAAAAACCCGGCATTGTGCCGGGTCAACCGATAACGATCGCCTGGATTCCCAAGCCCAACAATGAGAAACGCCTTGCCTTTCAGAGATTGTGACCTCCTTCGCAAAATTGAAACCCCTAACCCTATCGCCGAGAGGGCGGCACCCATCCTTCTTTGATGACTTGGGTGCTCCGTTCGACAGCCAGCGCTCCGGAGGGAATATTCTTTGTGATGGTCGATCCCGCACCGATCGTTGCGCCATCGCCTATCGTAACAGGCGCCACTAGATTGCTGTTGCTCCCCACAAATACGGCGTCTCCAATTATCGTAGGATGTTTGTGCTTTCCATCATAATTGCAAGTGATGGTCCCTGCCCCGATGTTAGTCTCTTTCCCAATGGTACAATCTCCAATATAGCTTAAATGAGGAACCTTGCTGCCAAAACCGACTTTTGAGTTTTTTATCTCGACAAAATCGCCGATCTTGGCATGATCTTCAACCATCGTCCCTGGTCGGAGATAAGCATAGGGCCCAACGTTTACCATGTTGCCTACTTTTGAGTCTTCAAGAACCGACCGAAAAATATGGGTTCCATGACCCACTTGAGCGTTGGTGAGATGAGACGACGGTCCAATCCTACAATCGTCTCCAATTCGAGTGGTCCCTTCGATCACTACGCCTGGCAAAAGGCATGTATCACTTCCAATGACAGCCCGTGCATCCACATAAGTGGAAGAGGGATCGACGATTGTGACACCCTCTCGCATCCATCCCTCTAAAATACGACGTCGCATAATACCCTCAACCATCGCCAGCACAACTCGGTCATTGGGTCCCAAAACTTCTTCCGAATTATTCAAGGTGAGGGTCGATAGCATTTCTCCATCTTGGCGCAGAAGCGTAATGACGTCGGTCAAATAGTATTCACCTTGGGCATTTTGCGGTTCAAGTCGAGGCAGAGCGTTAAGCAATGCATTGATTGAAAAACAATAAATACCCGTATTAATCTCCCGAATCCCCCTCTGTTCAGGAGTAGCATCCTTCTCCTCGACAATACTCTCCACTTGACCATCGGCATCTCTAAGGATACGTCCATAACCATAAGGTTCGTCGATCATGGCGGTAAGCACTGTAGCTGCAGCAGTGGATTCTCTATGAACCCGGACCATCTCTCTTAGAGTATGACCGGTAATCAATGGTGTATCCCCATATAGAACCAGAAGGTTCTCTTCTTTAGAAGCTTCTAATCGTTCTTTCGTGATGAGAACGGCGTGCCCGGTTCCAAGCTGTTGCTCCTGGAGAATATACTCGGGTCCGTCACCGATTGTTTGCTGAACCTGATCAGCGCCAAACCCCACAACGACCCAAGGACGGCCTGTAATGACCTCCTCCGCAGCACGCAACACATGTCCCAGCATCGGCATTCCACATACTTCATGAATAACCTTGGGATATTTTGATTTCATTCGTGTTCCTTTTCCAGCTGCTAACACCAGTACTTGAAGTCCCATATATCAAATTCCTCCTTATATATCAAAGAAGTAATTCATAAGAGTGTTCGCCCGAGTTTTCGCGTTTAACCCCATGGTTTCCTGCCGAATCAAAAAAATTACATGGATTTCTTTACCATAAGTAGTTTAAAGGTTTGTATTTACTCTAATGATATAATACTTAATATAAAAAAGAAAAGATCCTTTGTTTAAGGATCTTTCCAAAGTACAATTGGAATTTTAAAAATGGCTGGGGCGGCTGGATTTGAACCAACGAATGCGGGAGTCAAAGTCCCGTGCCTTACCGCTTGGCGACGCCCCAATCACATGCAAAGGTGATTATAGCAAAGATTTATTGCCCTGTCAAGCTGTTGGAGGCATATCCAACAAGGTGTTTTTTCCCACCGCGTGAATCCTAAACATCGAGACATGTGTCTTATGCCCAGCAAAACGCTGTGGCAAGCACTTACGTTATACTCGATCGCCCAAGGATCTCACGGATCAGGTAAGGAATTCATCTTTGACTTTGGGCTGAGCCTTGCGGGTCAATATTTATCATTGGAACAATCCAACAACTTTTTTACTGGGCCTTTTCGTACTCCTTCAAGATCGCGCTTTGGATCAATTCACGAGTCTCCGGAGTGATGGGATGCGCGATATCCCTAAATTCTCCATCAGGGGTTTTTCGGCTCGGCATCGCCACAAATAGACCGTTTTGGCCCTCAATAACCCTGATCTCCCTTACCACAAAGGCGTTGTCAAAAGTAATCGATGCAATCGCCTTCATCTTGCCATCCGTGTCGACCTTCTTCAAACGTACATCTGTGATGTTCATTTCCATTCCACCTCTTTACGGTTGATGCATATGAATTACCTAATTCTCCATTTTTTCACAGACTCCTGCTGATAATGTAAAAATTTTTTGTCAATTAACCACAATATTAAAAGTTGCGTGAAATTCACTCTTTTCCCACTTATAGCCGCAGTTTCAATTGATAAAAACGGTTATCGTTTAGGATCAGGCCGTCGGAATCGTAATTAATGGGATAATTAAACCCCGGACCATTCCAAACAAAGGTATGAAACTCCCCCTTTTCGCCGCAGGGATCAACGCCTTTGGGAAGCATATGCAAGAAACTTTCATCGTAATTCAATCCAACAAAACGCCAATCTAAAGCCCTAGAGTCAACGCTGGTAACGACGGCTTGGTAACCCGACTTAATGAAATGTTGAGCCAATTCATGGGTTGTTTGCCCCCAAAGCGGAAATATAGGGTTGAGACCTGTTGAAATTGTCAATTCTTCCTTAAAAGAACGAAGTTCCTCTAAAAATATATCCCCATAGACGACATTCTGATATCCTTCTGCCTTGTATCTCTGGAATACAGTCCGGATCGCCATGCAATACTGATCGTCCGAAGCTCTCTTTGCCATCTTTACAAACTCAATGTCCATATGTAATGCACGGGCCTGCTCTCGAAGAAGCTCCATTGGAACTCCATGCATATTAACGGTATTTTGCTCTTGCTCTAAAACACTAAAGAGATTAACCCTCTCCATATTTGGGCCCCTTGCCGCTAGGAGCGCCATCATCGCATCCTTTCCACCGCTCCATGAAACCAAAGTATATTTATTGAAGGATTTTTTCATTCGATGAACCACCTGTCCAAAAGAGTATATTATGTTATTATTTCGCCTTTTCCCATCCACTTCCTGCCAATTATGGGCATGAGAAAACCCCCTAATCCGGGGGTAACATTATTTTTATTTTTCTGGAGTACCCTCGCCCTATCCCTCTACCGAACCATCGGGGCGAGGGGAACCGTTTATTCCGAAAGTCCCTAACAATTTGACCGCTCCCCTTCTCCCAATGTGCTGGGAGAAGGGCAAGGGATGAGGGTTTAGGCTCCATTTTCATCCCCGAGTCGGCACGACTCCTCACAGCTATCATGTCGCCCGCTAGCCCCAGCTTGTTGACGTGGTCGACTACTTCCTTCTTCACGCCAAAGCTTTTCGGGCCAACTCCAAATCGCTTGGTTTATCCACATCGATACCGACTTCCGGATAAGGAGAGGCAACCCCAGCAGCTCTTAACTGTAGAATCTCACCGACTCGATGCTCGATCTCTGCTACGGTTAATTCCCGCAAGAGTAATTTAACGACAAATTTGAACCCAAGCATTTTAACGAGTTTAATCGGTTTTTTTCTGAGTTCGACCGCTTGTTTAAGCAGTGTTTCATGTTCACGGAGGGCTTTGGGATCGACACGAGCAATATTGCCCGTTGTAAAGACGCCGTCCTTTAAATGAATATAGGTTCGTCGAACACCCGGGTACTTCGCTTCATTGATCTCCCGTTGAACATAGGGATAATGAATATCCGCCGGCCGCTGATCACAACGGTCCAGGAAATCATCGATGGCTTCCGGTGATATCAACGGAATGTCTGAGGTAACCCCTAGAACAGGCTCGTCGGATTGAAGCGCAGCGACAGCTTTGAAGAATGAATCAACCATCGTATTTCCCGGCGAAACAGTCGCCCAAACCTTCGACAGAACAGAATCGGACAAAACACCCTCTGGAATAACAACGGCAATACGTTCAATCCGTTTCACGGAAAGAAGGGTTTCTACAACAAGATCAACCATTGGGCGGCCAGCGATTTCGATTCCCGCTTCATACAAGGAAGCGCTGCAATCTTTCAAAGCCCCCATATTTCGAGCGCCCGCTAAAACCACAGCATCCATTCAAGATTACTCCTTTCCCCGGGTTATGATCTTTGCTCGCTGCGAATGGCGTCCATGAGACTGTTTTCCGCATTTTCGATATGTTCGGCCGCCAATTTGCGAGCCAGCTCAGGATCTCGTGAGGAGATCGCTTCCACGATTCTACGGTGCTCTTCCAGAGCAACACGCATTCGTCCCGGGTAAGACAGGGAGGTTTGGCGAAAGCGTTGAATCTGTTCTCTTAGATTATTAATAATCTGTCCCAACCATTGATTCCGACTGGCTGTATATAACATTCCATGAAAGTCCGTATCGACCTCCACAACGCTGGTGATATCTCCTTTTTCGATCCCCTCCGCGATCCGCACGAGATGTCGCTCCATATTCTCCAGCTCTTCTTCAGTAGCCCTCTCTGAGGCCAGCTCAGCTGCGAGTCCCTCTAAAGCGCTACGGATCTCAAAGACATCCGAGATGTCCTTCATGGACAAACCCGAGACATAAGCCCCTTTTCGGGGGATCATAACCACTAACCCTTCCAGTTCAAGTTTGCGTATGGCTTCCCTCACCGGCGTTCGGCTTACACCCATTTCTTCGGCTAGTTGAATCTCCATTAACCGTTCTCCTGGCGGTAATTGCCCTCCAATGATTGCTTCGCGAATTGACTCAAAGACCAACTCGCGCAATGGCTTATAACTATCCAACTTAATCGGTACCAAAGGTTTCCTATCCATCATCCCGTCACTCCTATCCAATAAAACTACATCCATTGAATCCCTTGAGAGCATGTTTTAACCGCCTCGGCCCAAACTCCGCCCACACATAGCTGCTTTGCGTAATAATCCGCTTTCTCCTTCGGTAGATCCCAAAGGAAGAGTGTGGGACCGCTCCCGCTCATCCGAACGGCAGGCCATTCCCGTTGGATCTCCATCCACAGGTCTCGCACCTCGGGATATAACCGGAAGGTTACCTCTTCCAAGGCATTCCCCCAATATGTAGCAAGCTCATTCCACTTTTCATTTTGGATCTGTTGAACAACAGTTTCGACCTTTGGATGCTCGGGATGGATGAGGTGATCCCATTCCTGATAGATCCGGGCCGTGCTGACAGAAAGGGGAAGCTTAACCAGAACAAGCCATGTCTCCTTCGGGTTTGGCAAATCGGTTAATTGTTCCCCTATTCCCTGAGCCCATGCCGTTCCACCTTTGATGCAAAAAGGAACATCCGCCCCAAGACTCAACCCACAGGCCGACAATTGGTCATCGGAGAGACCAAGCTCCCAAAGCTTATTTAATCCCACGAGAACACCGGCTGCGTCCGCACTTCCTCCACCGAGGCCCGCAGCTATGGGAATAACTTTATCAATATGAACATGGATCCCCGACGTGTCTCCAACCAGTTGCTGTAATGCCACTACTGCTTTGTACACCAGATTATCCGGACCTGTAGGCAATAAGGGGTTATTACAGGTCACATGAATACCTTCGTTCCTATCTTCCATACTCAGCGTATCTGCCAAAGAGATGGATTGCATCACCATGGAGACGTCATGGTACCCATCGGCACGAACACCCACAACATCCAATGCGAGGTTAACTTTGGCACATGCTTTAAGAGCTACACGCCCCACGATAAACCCCCCTCGATTCAATGTCTCTATTATACAACAAAGGAGCCGGGCACGAAAGCCCGACTCCTTTTCGTAAATCCGTCGCTTAATCCAGTGAGATTTGAGAATTCTCAAATCAAAGAATCCGGTTGAACGACGCTATAAGATATGACCGTGCACCAATTCCTGACCGTTCTTTCCCGGACGTATCTCCGTAGCCGGCTCCAGCCAGGTCGCCCCGCGGCACACGAAAGGGCGGGTTTACCGTTGCTTCCTCCCGGATCTGGCGGGGTTCACCCGTTTCCGTTGCGCAGGACCCAGCTCTCAACACCGCTTGCGAAGACCGGTTCCACGAAAAAAGGCCTCAAATCGGAATTCAACCCTGCTGTAGCGGGTTGCAGGTTACAGGGCACCGCTACCTCCCCGTCTAGCACGGTCAAAAGTAAACGTGTTTAATCATTATAGCATACCCCAAAATCAATAGCAAACATTTAGCCACCAGAACATTTTTCCATAAAACCGCAGCCTAAATCAGTAATATTATTTAGTTGTCAATGATAATTCAAATCGATCGTATTTAAGCTGGATACTTTCATCTCCTCCTTTATAAAGAACAAAGAGGAGAAACACCTAACGCGGCCAATCATAAGCTGGGGTTATACCCGTTACTTGATATGCTTCGTAGGTGATGGAACGAAGATCTTGGGGCGATAGATCCTTTAGAGAAGCTTTACCAATGGCTCGAAGTCCCTCTTCCATCTCTAAAACAGTGGATTGAAGGAAATTAGCCGTATATCGTGCTGCCGGCTCCGTCTTTAATCGCCGGGATAAAGAATCAACATACCAATTAATACTTCCAATCGGTTCCCATGGTAATGCGATATTCCCTTGATTATGTGCTGCCGCAAACAAAACAGTAGTGCCTAAGTTGATGGCATCCGCCCCAAGTGCCAATGCTTTGAGGCAATCGCCAGGAGAAAAAAGCCCACCTCCGATAATTAGACTAACCTCATTCTTTTTTCCGCTGGACTCTAGAAATCTAACTGCCCGCAAAAGCGTCAAAATCGTCGGCAAGCCAAAATCATCTTCCATGATCGGAATCTCTCCAGAGGTGGCGGCATTCATTCCATCTAGGGTAATAAAGTCTACACCCGCCTTGAGAGCAAGCTCCATATCTTTCTCTAAAGATATGCAACCCGCTCCATACTTAACCCCAATTGGAACCTCCGGAACTAAATCCCGAAGCCGAGGGAGCAATTCTTGAAGGGTAATGGGTCGACCATCCCAGATCAGATGTGAATGGACGACAACCTTATCTCCACGATGCAATCCGAATTCGGTTGCAGCCCGTCCTCGCAGCCTTTTTTCAGGGATCTCATGACCCACAGCACCGGATGCACCCTGACCGACTTGAATTTCCACCATATCTGCGGATTTCAGGGCCTCGATCGGCATCCAACCCGTCCGACCATACTGCACAATCAGACGCTCCGCCACACGTCGTTCCTCGGGCAAGTAAGGGCCTTCTCCTGTATTGGTCGCTGTTCCAACTTTGTTGGCTGCCAATGCCCAAGCGATTTTTGTCTTATAGCTGACGGCAACGCCATAACCCATACCCGAGATCAGCAACGGAATTTGAATCTTCATCGGTCGAACCGCTTTTGGGCCAAGCGTACACTTCATATCCACCGTATAGTTTGAAGGAATGAGGGGAACGGCGAGATTGGGTTGATCGAAAGCCAATCCGGAGAAGTCCGGCAGTTTCCTTGCCGTTCCCAATGGCCGTTTAAGCACTTTCCCCCGTTCAGCACGCAGACTTAGCTCAACGATATTTTCAATCCCGGCCCGTTGCGCTGAATGGATCATGCCATAGATATTATCTTTGTAATTATCGGTTAAGAGTCGTTTGGTAAAGACCCGGATACGAAAGATAAAGTAAAGCTCTCCTAGGATAATGGCGCCAAAGATGGCTGCTAAACTCAGTAATATATATAACCCGGTCATCATCTCCCCCCCGCTTTAGCATCCCCAGTCGCGACAGAGTTAGACATCATCGAATCCATTAATATGGAGTCTTGCTGAAGAAGGAAGAGGACAATAAGAAAAACGCCTTGCGGCGTCCTTTCGAAAACAGAATAAAGGCTTTGATTATTTAACCACGAAGAGCACGAAGTACACGAAGAA
>OBJA01000936.1_pt1 | contig 22347 bp, 14 predicted proteins | sample 1519751 | NCBI WGS metagenome assembly OBJA01 (sample SAMEA3881238, study PRJEB22517) | soil metagenome | biome: lake sediment; feature: soda lake sediment; material: sediment, water from around vicinity | place: India | collected 2013-12-23 | depth 3 m
ATTTCCGGTTGTGCATTATTTTCTACAGGATTCACCAATAGCAGGTTTCATTGATCCGGAAACGCCCTTGGTTCAAAAACATCAATTTTTCCAGGTAGTATGTTTGTGTTTATATTAGAAACATATTCCGGAAAGCGTTAGCATATTGGAGTACTTATACCTGTTTGAACTCCAGTTGCATTGGAAAATAAAATTAAAAAGTGGGGGCTGGTTTGTTAAAATTTTTAACTTTGATGCTATAAAACATGCTGTTGGATGTAAATGTTAAATTCAGTGATGGGAATAAAAGACATTCTTGAGAATCCGGATTCCATATTTTTTCTTTTAACCCGGGAGGAAAAGGAAGAATTAGAGCGGCATATATCCCTGGTCCAATATAAGAAAAACGAATTTGTTTTTAAGGAAGGCGAGAAACCGAATGGATTAATGATGCTTGTAAGCGGCAAAGTAAAGATTTACAAAGAAGGCGTAGCAGGTCGTGAACAGATTATCAGAATGGCACGCCCTCTTGGTATGATAGGTTATCGAGCTATGTTTGCCGGTGAAATGCATATTGCCACAGCCATTACAATTGAAGAGTCGATGATATGCACTGTAAGCCCCGACTTTATTCAGAACCGGGCATTGAAAAACATTCAGTTTTGCCAGAAATTAATTTTGATGCTTTCGCGGGAGTTGGGATTTGCCAATGCCCGGACTGTTTCACTGACTCAGAAACATATCCGCGGAAGGCTTGCCGAATCACTGTTGCTCCTTAAAAACAAGTATGGATTCGAAAACGACGGCACTACCTTAAAGGTATATCTTTCACGGGACGATATTGCTAATTTGTCAAATATGACAACCTCCAATGCCATTCGGACACTTTCGACATTTGCCAATGAGAAGATAATCTCGATCGATGGCAGGAAGATAAAAATACTGGATGCACAAAGGCTCGACAGGGTAAGTAAATTAGGGTAAGGCAAGTACCAGGTTCAGGATGTTAATAAAACCTCATTCATATAAATATACCCTTTTAACGCGCTGGGATATACCGGTTAAAATTTCGTAAGAAATAGTACCCGCCCATTCGGCTACTGTTGTTATTGGGATATGGGGGCCAAAAAACTCCACCTCATCACCGGGATGGATGTTCAGGCCGGTAACATCAAGCATCAGCATATCCATGCAGATGTTTCCAATTACAGGAACTGAATTTCCTTTTATCCATGCCCTTCCGTTGCGGTTGCCAAGCTTCCGGTCCAGCCCGTCGGCATAACCTACTGGTACTACGGCAACTTTGGTTTGGCGGCTTATTTTTTCTTTGCGGCTGTATCCTACCGTTTCACCCGGACCCGCCTCCTTTACCTGCGAAACAATGCTTTTAAAAGTACTTATATTCTGCAGCGGCAATGCAGTTGCCGATACACCATAGAGCCCGATGCCAAGCCTCACCATTTCCATCTGACTTTCAGGAAAACGTTCGATTCCTGCCGAATTCAGGATATGCCCGAATATTTTATAAGGTAAAGCGGATGCAATTTTATGATACCAGGAACTAAATATTGAGATCTGTTCCTTCGTGAAATCATCCATGGCAGGATCGTCACTGGCCACGAGGTGAGAAAAAACGGAAATAACCTTCAGGTAATCCGATTGGACCACATGTGCAATCAGCCTATCAATTTCGCTTGCAGTTTTGAATCCCAGCCTGTTCATTCCGGTATCCAGTTTTAGATGAACCGGATAGTTGGTGCGGACATTCCCGATTACTGCTTTTTCAAATTGCTGCAGCAGTTCCAGGTTGTAGATATTGGGTTCAAGCTGGTAATCGATAATGTTCTGGAAACTTTGTTCCTCTGGGTTCATAACAATTATTGGAGTATTAATACCAGCTTGCCGTAATTCCATGCCTTCATCAGCCACAGCCACAGCCAGGTAGTCAACGTTCTGAAATTGCAATGCCCGGGCAATTTCAACATCGCCACTGCCATATGAGAAGGCCTTAACCATTACCATGATTTTTGTTGAGGGATGGAGCAGGCCCCGGAATACATTCAGGTTATAAACCAGTGCATTCAAATCGATCTCAAGTACTGTCTGATGGGCCTTTTGTTGCAGAGCCATTGAAATTTTTTCAAAAGTAAATTCCCGGGCTCCTTTTATAAGAATAATTGAATCGTTGAACTGACTGCGTCTGAATTCCCTTAAAAATGTTTCAGTAGAAGGAAAGAATAGTTTACTCATAGAAAACAACCCGGTGTGTGCCGATATTTCGGGTCCGATGCCTACCAGTTCTTCAATTTTCCACTGGGTTAATTGCAGATTCACCTGTCGGTAAAGTTCATGTTGAGGAAGTCCTGTTTGTCTGATATCAGACAAAATGACCTGCATTTTCTGAGAATCTTTTTTAGCCTGCTGGTGCAAAACCGATAATGCCATTGACAAGGATGTCAGGTCGGAATTGTAGTAGTCGTTTATCAGCAGGCAATTGTTGATTCCCTTTTTGATTTCAAGGCGCATGGCTAAGGGCTCCAGTTTAAGAAACCGTGGCAGCACCGATCGGGGGTCAGGGTTTAAGGCCCATGCCGCAGCAAAACAATGACAGGCGTTTTCAACGGATGCATTATCAGTAAATGGAATATCGAACAGAAACTGTTTATTATTTACAACAGCTTCAACCGAAGTCGTTCCATTATTTCTGCTATGCCTGAAGTAAATCGGAGCACCCCTGTATTGCCATGACCAGCTAAGTGATTCGATATTGTTGTCGGTACAAAATTTCTGAGCCAGGTTAAATGTCTGTTCATCATCCCGGTTGAATATCAGCTTTTTGGCCTTGGCAAAGAGCTTTAATTTTTCAAGTGTCTTTTGTTCCTTTGTCTGGAAATTTTCCTGGTGTGCATCCCCTATATTTGTTAAAATGCCGATATCGGGTTGAATTACAGGGGCCAGCTTAGCCATTTCACCAGGCTCTGAAATGCCTGCTTCAAATATTCCCAGGTTGTAATGCCTGTCCATCAGTAATACCGAAATGGGTACACCAATTTGTGAGTTGTAGCTTTTGGGACTACGCACAACCCGGTTTTCTCCCGACAACAGTTCGAAGAGCCATTCTTTCACAATTGTTTTTCCATTGCTACCCGTTATGCCAATAACAGGATAACTAAATCGGCTGCGGTAATCAGCGGCCAGCTGCTGAAGTGCAGTTGTTGTATTGTCAACCAGTATAAATGCAGCGGCATTGGTAATTGTACCGGGTTCAGAAACAACAAAAGCATCTGCACCTCTGCCAATCATGTCCGGAATAAAGGTATGACCATTGTTGCGTGGTCCTTTCAGTGCAAAAAACAATGCATTTTCTTTTTGAAAATACAGTCGGCTGTCGGTTATTACCTGCCCGATTTTTTTATCGGGAAAGTCAGCAGGGACAAACAGTTTTCCCCTTGTGATCAGGGCTATTTCCTGTAAAGAAAAGTCAATCATCGGGGATTGGGGCTAAAAGGTTTTTTATCAGATGGTGTAGCATGTTTCCGGGTGGCTTCCAGGTAACACCGCCGGCACAGGGGTTCATAGACATCTTTTTCCCCCAGCAACACCAACTGCTCCTTGCCTGAAATGCGGTGCGAAAACTGGGCAATACTACCGCAACGCATGCATATGGCATGTACTTTTGTTACATAATCGGCAATGGCAAGTATGCCGGGCATCGGGCCAAAGGGGGCCCCTTTAAAATCCATGTCAAGGCCTGCAACTATTACGCGTATACCCATATTGGCCAGGTTTTCCACAACATCAACAAGACCTTTGTCGAAGAACTGGGCCTCATCAATTCCTATCACATCCACGTTTCCAGCTAACAGCAAAATATTTGAGGAATTATCAACCGGCGAAGACCGGATGGCATTTTCGTCATGCGATACCACCTCGGTTTGCGAAAAACGAATATCTATTGCCGGTTTAAATATCTCAACCTTTTGTCTGGCAAACTTGGCACGTTTCAACCTACGGATCAGTTCTTCGGTTTTGCCTGAAAACATCGAACCGGTTATGGCCTCTATGGTGCCATACTTTTTGTGACTGTTTACATCCTTTTCAATAAACATGCAACCTTGGAAATGAATAAGAAATTAATTAGTATTTTTACAAAAATAATCTTTAAAAACAATAGCCGGCAAAGAATGGAAAATAAAAAACTCGTAAAAATTCTGATTAAAGACATGGCCCAACTCGAGGAACTAATTGCCGAAATCAAAATAAAACAGCAGTTCGACGCTCTTGATATGGAGTTTTTACATACCAGGGCAAGAGGTATCCTGCAATTGTTGCAGATGCTTGACGCCCAGAAGAAACCTGTAGAATCAGTGACAGGTGAGGAGAATCGAATTTTGGAGAAACTGAAACATAAGGTAGAGGAGGCATCGCAAATATCTTTGGAATTAAAAACAGACGAATACGCAGGGGAAAAACACTCTGAAGAATTACAGCAGGAACAAAAAGAACAGGCCTTGCCTGGTGTTGTGCCTGAGCCTTTGGATTCGGGTGAAGCTGAAATATCAGCCGTTGTTGAAGAAGCTGATCCAGGGGGAACCCGACAAATGGATGATGATTATAAGCTTGATGAAGAGAACGATAAGCCGCAAGCAGGTTCGCGATTAGGCGATAGTTTTTTAAAAGGGAAGTCGGTAGGCGACCTGATTACCGACCAGGTAAAACTTGAGTTTAAATTATCGAACCGCCCGGTTTTAAATATTCAGTCGGCTATTGGTATTAATGATCGGTTTCAGTATATCCGCGAGCTGTTTGACGGAGATAACAAGAAATTTTTGGAAACAGTGAAAACACTTGATTCGATGGAAAATATAAAGGAAGCTGTTGATTACCTGCGTGCCAATTACAAATGGAAAAAGAATGAAACCAGCCTGAAATTTGTAAACCTGGTCAAGCGCAGGTTTCAGGAGGGAACCGACAGAGGATGAAATTACAGTCACTGTATAATAGAATTTAAGAAGCCATATAAACCAGCTTGAATGGACCATCAGGGAAAATTAGTATTAGTACCCACGCCCATCGGAAACCTCGATGATATCACCCTTCGTGCGATAGATACATTGAAACAGGCTGATGTTGTGCTTGCTGAAGATACACGTGTTTCATCAAAGCTGATGAAGCACCTGATGATTGACAAGAAGCTTACCCCACACCACAAATTTAATGAGCATAAAACATTGGCAGGCATCGTTTCCCGGTTGCAGGAAGGGAAAATAATTGCATTGATCTCGGATGCCGGCACACCGGGAATTTCAGATCCGGGATTTTTATTGGTGAGAGCCTGTGCCCAAAAGAATATTGCAGTAGAATGTCTGCCGGGGGCTACAGCTTTAATACCGGCCCTTGCTGTATCGGGGCTTCCGAGTGACCGGTTCGTATTTGAAGGATTTCTGCCCCAGAAAAAGGGCAGGCAAAAGCGGTTGCAGCAACTTGAAAGTGAGGATCGGACAATAATTTTTTATGAATCCCCTTTCCGGTTGGTAAAAACCCTTGGGCAATTGCATGAGGTTTTTGGAGAGCTTCGCCAGGCTTGTGTTTGCCGCGAGCTTTCAAAAATGTTCGAAGAAATAAAAAGGGGTAATCTCAAAGAACTGACGGAACATTATACACAATATCCTCCCAAAGGAGAAATAGTAATTGTGGTAGAGGGGAAACCTAAAAAAGAAAAGGAATAAGTTCTTCCAAAGAAATTTGACCGATATATATATAATTGCTTTACATGTTCTTGTAAAAAAGCTATTCAAACAAGACATTTCAGATGAAAAAGTGCCTGACTTTACTGCTCATTGTTCCCTTTGTCTTCTTGTTTACTCAGGTGAGGGCTCAGACTTTCATATCCGGACATATTCATGATGCCACAAACAGGCAACCTCTTCCCGGTGTGAATGTGATCATAAAAAACTCAACGATAGGCTGCGCTACTGATGAAAAAGGATTCTTCACGTTAAATACCGATCGTCAGTTGCCCTTTGTAATTCAGGTTTCCATGATTGGTTATAAAGCCCGGGAGATAAGCATCGACAGCAATCAGCCGGGTTTTGTCTTTTATTTGGAACAGGAGTCGTTTATGAATGAAGAGATTGTTGTTGTTGCACGGGAGATTGAGGTAGAAGAAAAGATATTCAGGACTGTTGTATCGATGGAGTTAATGGATGCGCTCAGTATTCGTGAAACACCTTCTTCCAGTTTCTATGAAGCGATCAGTAATTTAAAAGGGGTTGATGTGGTAAGGCAAAGCGCCCAGTTTACCACAATAAATGCCCGTGGATTTAACTCGACCGAGAATATTCGCCTGGTACAGGTGGTTGATGGCATGGATAATATGGCTCCGGGAATGAACTTTCCTATAGGAAATATTGCGGGATTAAATGAACTGGATGTTGAATCCATAGAATTTACTGCGGGCCCTGCTGAAGTAAAATACGGAGGAAATGCCCTAAACGGGGTTCTTATTATGAAAAGCAAAGATCCGTTTAAACACCAGGGGCTGGGGCTATTTATCAATCCGGGTATCAGCGATGTAGTACCGGGAAATGATCATCCTTTTCAATTCTTTGTTAAACCCCGAATAGAAACTGCGGTCCGGGTGGCAAAGGCATGGAACGACCGATTTGCCATTAAGCTGTCTGCCTCTTATTTTGCAGGAAAAGACTGGGATGCCGATGATACAACAAATATCCGTCGGGGAAGCATTAAGTGGGAACCCGATCCCGGCCATGATGCTGTAAATAAATACGGCGATGAGATTATCTCTGATTTATCGTTTGGTTCGAAAGGAGAACGCGTTATTGTTGCAAGAACCGGTTACAGGGATAAGGATCTGGTGGAGAATGATGTTGAAAATTATAAACTTAACGGTTCGCTTCATTTTCAGTGGCCCGGCAAGCTGCGGGCAACCCTTTTGGGTAATTACGGCAATGCGACTGCTGTATATACGGGCGATAACCGCATTTCCCTGTCGGGTTTTGAGATTTACCAGGGGAAAGCTGAAATTGAAGGAGATCATTTTCTTGTAAGGGCCTATTCCTCGTTTCAAAATTCAGGGAAATCATACGATGCCAAATATCTGGCAATCCATCTGAATGAATTTGCAAAGCCTAACGAGGATTGGTTTCATGAGTATTACCATGCTTACAAGGGATCGTTCCGTATGTTGGGAGTATTGCCAAATCTTCATCATGAAGCCAGAAATTTTGCCGACAGAAATCGTCTGCTACCAGGGACTGCTGAATTTGTGGAAGCAAAACAAAAAATAATAAATGAGACCGATTATCGAAAAGGAGCCGGTATTTATAATCATTCCTCCCTGCACCATCTGGACCTGATCTTTAAGGAGATTAAAGTTGGTAACACCACACGACTGGATCTTGGAGGCAGTTACAGGTTTTATGACCTGAATTCCAATGGAACCATTTTCCCTGACACTGTTGGAAACGATATTACAATTTTTGAAATTGGCTCTTTTATTGAATCGGAAACGCAATTACTAAATAATAAGCTGACAATTAAAGCAGCCTTTCGTGCAGATAAGAACGAAAACTTCCCAGTTATTGTTTCACCGCGTTTATTTACAGTTTATAATATCAATGAACATAACAACATTAAAGTTTCAGTCCTTTCAGGTTCACGTAATCCCGGAGTAAAAGAGCAATTTATTAATAAAGACCTGGGTGCTGCCCGGTATTTAGGTGGCTTGAAACAGGTTTTGCAACCTTACGACATTGGTTTAAACAGCTTTTTTCTTGAAGATGTGAATGTTTTTAATGAAGCTGTAAAATCGGATATGCAAAATAATTCGATTATGAATCATCCTGCTGTTTTGAGAAATCTGTATTTGCTTGAAAAAGGGATTGTAAAACCAGAGTTTATCAATCAGATCAAATCCGAAAAAATCTTTTCAATTGAAGGAGGTTTTAAAACCAGGATCAATAAGGAACTTTTTTTGGATTTCTCCTACTTTAACTCTTTTTACCGTGATTTTATTGGTTTGGCAAAAGTGGTAAAACCGCGAACAAGTCCTCAGGTTGATCTTTTTACGGCGGCGACACAGATCAACAATTCTTCTCAGCATGATGTTTATTTTATGTATGTAAATGCTATTCATCGTGTTAATATTCATGGGCTGGCAATGGGATATAAATGGATGACCCCTTTGGGCGCAATTATTTCAGGAAACACAACACTGACAGATATTAAAACACATAATGACGATCCCATAATCCCAGGATTTAACACCCCAGGTATTAAAACAAATTTATCGTTGCAAAACCGACGACTCGACAGGATGGCGAATAATCCAGGATTCCGTAATATTGGTTATAAGGTAACCTGGCGGTATCAAAACCGTTTTCTTTGGGAAAGTGCTTTTGGCGATGGTTACTTACCGCGGATCAGTACTATTGATTTGCAATTTACAACCCATTTTGCGCACCCTAGATCGATTCTGAAATTTGGAGCTTCCAATTTTTTTAACAACAAATTTTCGTATTCGTTTGGAGGTTCAAAGGTGGGGGTTGTATTTTATGCATCGTATGTGGTTGATGATGTTTTTAGTTTTAGAAGACAATGAGAATAACAAATTTGCTATTATTTATTATTCTGCTTCTTTATGGAGCTTGCGCTTATCAGTTTCCTGAAGAAGAGCTCTATACAGAAACCGATTTGGGGAAAATTAATCCGGGAAATGTGATCGCTGTGGGAGACGATTTTCTTGCAGGTGTTATGGATGGTGCCCTTTATCACTCAGGGCAGTTAATTTCCATTCCCTCCCTGATTGCAGGTCAACTGAACATTGTTTCACCCGTTAGATTTAATCAGCCCACTGTTGAATCTGAGACCGGATTGAATCTATTTAAATCAACAGCCGATACTGTTTATGGAAAGTGGATATACAGATTTGAAGATATTACAGCTGCTTTGCCGGAAAGATTATTAACTGGGGGAGAAGTACCTGGAAAGTTTTCAGGAGATAAAAGCTTGCTTGGAAACTTTGCCATACCTGGGCTTGTAATCGATAAATTAAATTCATCCTCGTTAAACGAGAACCCCTATTACAACAGAATTGCAACTTCCCCCGGAACTTCCACACTTTTATTGGATATAAAAGCTTTAAATCCTACATTTATCATTATGTGGCTGGGAATGAATGATTTTTTAGGATATGCCATCAGAGGTGCTGGAAATTCAAATCATGGAGAGGAAAGCTCATGGTATAAAGGTACTAAACTGACATCTTCAGATAAATTCCAACAGGAACTTGAGCAAACCGTTGCCCAATTAATGAATAGCTGTGATTGCAAGATTGTAATTGGGAATTTGCCGGATGTTGGGTCATTACCATTATTTTATTGGCGGCCTTATAATCAGCTTTTTCTGGATGGAATGAGGCTTACTGAAGCACGGAGCAAGTATACTGATTTTAATGAAGCTGTGGCTGCCTTTAACCGGGCAGCATCAGAAGAAAATAAACGGCCATTTATCGATTTTTATGACAATGCAGGGGGATTGCATCCCCAGCCGATGGTAGTAATTGATAATACCCTTAGCGATGCCACTTATCCCGATGGGAAGCCACTTGAGAAATACAGGCAGCTTTTAAACAACGAGATGGTTCTGCTTGAAGTGTCCGATGGTATGTTGAATAAGGGTTTTGGTTCCAAAATCCCATTAACTGAAGATCTTTATCTCTCGGGTCAGGAAATATTGGAAATCGGGCATCGGGTGGCTTTATATAATACTGCAATATCCGGTATTTTAAGGAATTATCCTGATAATGTTGTATTGGCTGATGTTGCTGCTGAAGTGAACAAAATTGCCGGAATATCAAAAGCCGATGCCTGGGGAGTGCCTTTTAACAATACAATTTTATTTTTTGACGGCGTTCCATTGGATGGAACTCTTGGAATCAACAGTATATTTTCGATCGATGGTGTTCATTTTAACCAACGGGGAAATGCTTTTGTTGCAAATGTGTTTATTAAGGCATTAAATACCGGGTTTAATTCCAGGATCCCAACAATAAATATTAACCGGTATCCGGGAAATAGTTATACTGCATCATTTTAAAAGGTTGGCTCAAGATGAAAAAAAAATATAGCCATTTATTTTTCGATCTTGATAATACGTTATGGGATTTCGAAAAAAATTCATACGATGCCATGTTTGTTGTTTTCAACAAATTAAAAATGAACTCTTTTGATATTGGAGTTAATCATTTTTTTGATGTTTATTCCAAAAATAACCGCTTCTGTTGGCAGGAGTACCGGTTAGGGAAATTAGCTAAAAAGGAATTGGTAGTCCTGCGCTTTAAGAGAACTTTTGAAGAACTGAAGATATCAGGAATTGAACCCATGCATATGAATTCGCTCTATTTGGAATATATGCCAAACTGTAAAAATCTGGTCAAGGGTGCTTTTGAGATACTTGAATATTTAAAAGGGAAAGGCTACTCGTTATATATAATTACAAACGGATTCAGTGAGGTTCAACATAGAAAGTTAGAGATATCAGGCATAAATAAATTTTTCACAAAGATTTTCATTTCTGAAGATATTAAGGCTCCCAAGCCTTCAAAAAAAATATTTGAACATGCCATAAAGTCTTCGAACGCAAAAAAAACATCCAGCATTATGATAGGCGACGATGTGGAAGCAGACATTAGGGGGGCAGTAGAATATGGAATAGATGCCGTTTATTTGGGAGAAGCATATCCTAATTCTTCTTTAATTTCAGGAATGAAAAATAAACAAAACATTTACTTCATTCAGAACCTATCTAATTTGTCATCTTTTTTTTAATTTAAAGAAAAATTAACACCCCTGACTTTATTTCATACTCACCTTTTGCAACTGGTTCGTTTGAAACAACTGAACGACATTCACTTATTTTTTTTGTTGTGAAATTTTTTTTTTCAAATCTTTTTATAACATTTGCGGTTATGATTTTTTAACACAATTCGTTTTGTGCTTACAGTCTTTATTTAAGAAGTAGTTTAAATAACACGATTGTTTCAAAAAATCGACTTTTTAGATAAAATATTAAAATAAAAACCAAATTTATAACAAATCATCATTTGCTGTTTAATTATTAACTAAAATCTGTTTCTATGAAAAAAATCATGCTGCTTTTAGCAGTTGTGCTTTTCTTTGGCGTACAACTCTTGTATGCACAAACTCGGGAAATTTCAGGTGTTGTATCCAATTCTCAGGATAGGACCACAGTGCCGGGAGCTTCTGTCATTGTTGAAGGTACAACTTTAGGAACTGTTACAAACATCGATGGGGAATTTACCTTGAGGATTCCGGAAGATGCAAGAAGACTTGTTGTGTCGTTTGTTGGATTAAAAACCTCTACTGTTTCAGTGGACTCCCGTTCGAGGTATGACATTGTGCTTGAACCCGACATTTTTGGAATCGACGAAGTAATCGTATCGGGGGTATCATCAGAAACTCCAAGGAAGAAACTTTCAGTATCGGTAGGCCGGGTAGGCGAGACTGAATTGAAAGAAGTACCTGCCGCATCTGCTGCCTCTGCCCTGCAGGGTAAGATGGCCGGGGTTACAGTTACCAATTCAACAGGAGAGCCTGGTGGAGGTACTACTATTTTAGTCAGGGGAGCTACCCAGATTGCCGGTAGTCAGAATCCGCTGGTTATTGTTGATGGAGTTCAAATGCAGGGTACACTTGCCGACATCAACGTAGACGATGTTGAATCCATAGAGGTTGTTAAAGGAGCTTCTGCCTCTGCTCTGTACGGTTCTCAGGCAGGGAATGGTGTTATTGTTGTAACTACAAAAAGAGGGAAAGAACTTGGACTGAACGAAACAGTTGTAACTGTTCGCAATGAATATGGGATAAACCAGGTGGCAACAAAATACGACCTTTCAAAATCACATGCTTATAAACTCGCTTCGGACTGGCAAAGTTACAGTGCATTTACCAAATTCGAAGGTGTCACTTATCCTGACGGATATAAAGGAGGATATGGATCTTTAAGTGGGTCACGCATACTAAAGGAGGACAGGTATATGGACAATCCATATGCTACCTACTATGACCATCAGGCTGATTTTTACAACGGTAATGATTTTTACACAAATTATGTGAGTATAGCAAACAACAGTGGGAAAACAAATTTTCTAGCCTCATTTGAAAATTATCAGCACCGTGGAATTCTTTTCGAAACCGATGGGTATAATCGTCAAAGCTACAGGGCCAACATTGATCACCGGATTTCGGATAAGGTTTCAGTTACAGCAAGTAACCTCTTTGTTAAAGCGCATCAGAACTATCCGGGAGGTGACAGTAAATATAATGGTGGTGTATTTTTCAATTTGCTGCTGACTGCACCAGATGTAAATCTGTTGAATCCGAATCCGGATGGACAGCCCTATGCTTTCATCCCGGATCCCTGGGAATCTACTACAGAAAATCCACTTTATAATCTCTGGAAAAAAGAAGACAATACTCAAAGAGAGCGTTTTCTGGGTAGTTATGCCTTTAGTTGGGATATCACCAGTGCCTTAAAATTTATGACTGAGTATTCGTTTGAAAATACAGTAAACAACAACACTGAATACCAGCCATACGATACTTATGGACGCGGTGGGGGTGAATACGGATTTTTATACACTGAAGGCCTTTACTATAAGTACAATTCAAAATTGTTTTCGGAAAGAGCCCAGGCCAATCTTTTCTATTCCGACCGGATTGGTGATATAAACATCAGGGCAAAAGGAAGTTATCTGTATGAAAACGAAGAATATCAGAGTTTTTCTACCACCGGATATGATTTTGGGGTTGCAGGAATTCCCAGCTTTGATGCCATCAAAGGAAATATTTCTTCTACTTCATACCAGTCGCAGATTGTAGCCAATAATTTCTTTGGAATCCTGTACCTCGATTATAGAGATAAATACATATTCGACGGAATGTATCGCTACGACGGATCATCGCTATTCGGAGAAAATGAAAGATGGCAACCTTACTATCGTGTATCCGGAGCATGGCGAATTTCAGAAGATGTGTCAATTGGCGGGATCCAGGAACTGAAACTCAGGGCTGCCTATGGTACAGCCGGACAACGGCCACCTTTCTCGGCACAATACGAAGTGATGACTGTCAGCAACGGAGTCGCATCAAAAAATTTCAAGGGCAATAAAGATCTAAAGCCTTCGCATACGAGCGAATTTGAAGTTGGTCTGGATGTTGATTTCCTGAACAGGTTCAGTTTGGGAGTGGTGTATGCCAATGGTATTACAACCGACCAGTTTTTGCAGGCTCCACAGGCATCGTTTGCCAATGGATGGAGAAATCAGTGGGTAAATGCAGGTACGCTGGAATCAACAACTGTGGAAGCTTCACTCAATGCAAAGCTTGTCAGAACTAAGAATTTTACCTGGAATGCAAATTTTGTGTTCGACAGGAACCGGAATAAAATTACAGAACTGAGTATTCCCCCTTACCAGACAGGTCCTGAAGGGCAGGAAGCAAATAAGGCATTTTACATTCGTGAAGGAGAGACGTTTGGGGTAATGTACGGAACCAGATTTCTTCGGTCGATGGACGATTTGGCAAAACAAATTGATCATATGGATGCATCTCTTGCCGATTACACAATTAACGGCGATGGATTTGTTGTTCGGGCAGGGACTGAGGGTACATACCTGGAATTGCCTGTAAAACAACTTGATGAAGAAGGGAAATTGGCATTCGTGAAAATAGGGGATACCAATCCCGATTTTAAAATGGGTATCTCCAATACCTTTACGTTTAAAAGCTTGTCGCTCTATGTATTGCTTGACTGGAAACAGGGAGGCGATATTTATAATAAAACTGCCCAATGGCTTACCCGGGATGACCGTCATGGCATGATGGATCAGGCCGGAAAACCAGAAAATCAAAAGAAAACAATTGATTACTACAAAGCTTTTTATGATGTAAATGATTTCAATGATTTCTGGGTGGAAGACGGAACCTATGTAAAGATTCGTGAAGCTTCACTGTCATTAAATCTTAAGCCTTCAAGCAAGGCCGCTGCAGGTTTTTTCAAGGGAGCACGAATCTCTGTAATCGGCAGGAATCTTTATACATTTACCAATTATTCTGGATTTGATCCTGAAGTGGGAACCACCGATGGTACACAGATATATGCATATGATTTTATGGGATATCCTAATTTCAGATCTTTTTCGGCTTCCATTGAATTAAAATTTTAAATGTTAAAGGAAACAACTATGAAAAAGTTAAAATATATTTTTATAACGCTGCTTACCATATTTACAATGGCAGCATGTGAAGATCTTGTTGTTGAAAACCTGAACGATCCGGATTTTGATACCGCCTTTTCCAATCCAAGTGATATAAAAGGGGTTGCCGGTGGTCTTATCAACAGGTGGTTCCAGAACAATCAGGAGTATGAAGGACCCGGACTCGCATTATGGACTACGTCCGATGCCGGGACCTGTTCTCATGGTAATGTCGGGATGAGGGATTTTGGTAATGAACCTCGCCTGGAATTCGATAACAAACCATCCTATTCCAATGCAGTAATAAGTGTCAACTATTACAATACGTTGTATTCGATCCTTTCGCAATCGAACGATGTGCTAGCGCAAACCATCAATAATGGAGTAACAATGGATGATGGTTCCACTCCGCTTGTTAATGCGGTTGCTTATTTCACCCAGGGTTTAACTCTGGGCTACCTGGGCTTGTTGTACGATAAAGCCTTTATTGTTACCCATGAAACCGATCTGACCCAGGAAATTGAAGCTTCGCCGTATTCAGCCATGATAGCAGCTGCCGTTGCAAGCCTCGATAAAGCCATTGAAATCAGCAAGGCCAATTCTTTTACAATCCCATCGGAATGGCTTCCAGGTGAAAGCTGGAGCAGTGCTGAATTTGCTGCACTGGCAAGCTCATTTGCAGCGCGATTCCTGGTATACAGTGCCCGTAATAAATCGGAAGATAACGCTACCGACTGGGGTAAGGTTTATGATTATGCTAAAAATGGAATCCAGAAGGATTTTGCACCGCTTGCTGATGATGTGAAGTGGTATTCGTTGTATCAGACCTACAGTATTTATCCGGGTTGGGGGCAAATCGACATGTATGTAATCAATTTAATGGATCCGGGTATGCCTGCCAGGTTTCCTGCCAGCGGATTGTTCAGTGATCTGCCCAATAATGGCAAAGCTACCTCAGCTGATGCACGGTTGGAGTCCGATTACCAGTACCTGAGTTCCTGTCCGTTTAGACCAGAAAGAGGTTTCTACCACTTTTCATCCTACAGGTATAAAAGACTGGATCAGTATATTTCTACATGGACCGAACCTATGCCGGTCTTCCGTAAGGCTGAAAACGATTATCTTTTGGCAGAGGCTGCTGTAAAAACAAACAAGGTACAGGAAGCAGCCGATGTGATGAATGCTTCGGCAAGGGTAACCCGTGGAAAACTTCCTGCGCTTCCGGCCGATCAGGGACAGATTGTTCAGGCTATTCATTATGAAAGAATGGTTGAGCTGATGTTAAGTGGTATGGGAATTCAATATTTCCAGATGAGAAAGGAAAACAAGCTTCAGCCAGGAACCATTCTGCACTTCCCGATCCCTGGATCACAGCTTGATGTAATGCAGATGGATTATTATACTTTTGGAGCCGGAACTGGCGTTGCCGGGCAGGATTTTAGTAATGGCGGCTGGTAAGTATAACTATGTAAAATAATTAAAAATGAAAGTTATGAAAAAAATAATAATAGGCCTTGCAGCTACAATTGTAACTTCGTTTCTGCTGGTAACATCCTGTGTGACGCCACCTATTGAAGTTGCTCAGGAAGCTTACGATTACAATGCAATTGTTCCCAAAGTTCTGGGGTTAAATGGTCCGGCAAATGCTATCGGACATGGAATCACAGACTTCCCGGTTGAATATTCAGCTTCATATTCCAGAGGCGGATCATCTCTTGAATGGGAAGTTTCTGGTGGAGCAACAATTCTTGAAGTGATTGATGAAGGTAGTTTCAAAGGAAAAAAGGCTAAAATAGTATTCCCTCAGGTTGATGAAGCTTCCACTGTTACAATTACTGTAACAGAAACTACTATGGGTGGTATTAAAAGTGCCCCCTACACGTTCAATGTTGTACTGGCTCCCTATTGTCCGCTGGATTTGGATGAGTTTGTTGGTGAGTATACTGTTGATGATGGGGAAGATTCTGAAATATGCACGATTTCCAGAGATCCGGGGGATCCCTTATTTGGTTTAATAATTAATGGACCCTTGTCGTATTGGACCGGAGCAAATAATGGGGGAACTTTAAAAATTAAACTTGCCGGATGCACCAGTACTGTTTCATTTAGTGCTCAGGCGACTGGAGCTATTCATGCAACCTACGGAAATATTACAATGACTCAGGATAATGAAGCAGGACCGAATATTTTTGATCCTGAAGATAAGTCAATTACTATTACAGCCAAACATACAGTTGCTGCTGGTAACTTTGGGTCATGGACAACTGTTTTTACTAAAAATTAGAAATTTATTTCTCACAATTTGAATGTTTACTATGACTGCAGGTAATTTAATCACAGCACTTGCAGTCATAGTTACTGAAAATACTTTTCAAAGCCAGGAGGAACTCACTCACTCTTCTTTATCTTATTAATTAGGCATTCGCTAATAATAATTAATCCTCCTGGCTATTTTTCTAAATTATAGGCAATTGTTTGTTCAATTGCCTAAATTGTTTTATCCCCAATTCAAGAGCATTTTTTCATTATTTCCTTCTTTCATTTTTCCCTGTTCTTTATAGCCTTGCTTTATTTAGCTGCAGGAAACCGGATCTAAAAGAGCCATAATCCATTTTTAATGAATTGGTTCAGATAGGTAAATTAGCAATAAAAACATAGTATTCACCTCCATTTGATTAAGGCTACGATAAAAGCATTATAGTGAAAGGTTTATCATTATAATTATATTAAAACCATTCTAAATAAAATTTGTTATAGAAAACAGGTACAGAAGATGTAACGTATTTTTACATTTTTTGATTTTTGTTAATCTCAAACATTCAATACTATGAAAAAGATTTTATTTTTTTTCTCGGTACTCTTATTCGTTGGGATAAATGTATCATATGCTCAAACGCGGGTAATCACCGGAACGATTACATCAACAGAAGATGGGCAGCCAATCCCGGGAGTATCGGTCGTTGTACAGGGAACCACCCTGGGTACGGTTACCGATATGGATGGTAACTATTCCCTGCAGGTTCCGCAGGATGCACAAACACTTGTGTTTTCATTTGTTGGTATGGCAACCCGGGAAGTTGCAATCGGCAATCAAAGCACAATCAATGTTGAAATGCAACCTCAGACATTTGGTGTCGATGAGGTTGTAGTAACCGCACTTGGTACCAGTCGCGCCAAGAAGTCGCTGGGATATGCCTCGCAGGGCGTCAGTGGCGAAGATGTATCATCTACAAACGTGCTTAATCCAATGACAGCTTTATCGGGTAAAGTTGCCGGTATGCAGATTCAGGGACAAAATTTTTCTGGCTCTCAAAACATCCTGATCCGAGGGGCCAGTTCTTTCAGTCAGAATAATCAACCGCTATTTGTAGTTGATGGAATTCCAATTAGCAACGAGAACTTCAATACCACTGAAGCACAACGTGGCGGGGGTGGATACGACTACGGTTCCATGATTAATGACCTGAACCCACACGATATTGCAAGCATTGATGTGTTAAAGGGCAGTGCTGCTTCTGCATTATACGGAAGCCGCGGACAGAACGGGGTCATCATGATTACAACCAAATCGGGCCGCGTAGGTCAAAGAGCATTTTCGGTTGAAGTAAATTCAGGTGTTAGTTTTGAAACCGTTTCCATTTTACCCAGGCAACAAAATTTATACGGCGGCGGATATGGAGATTTCAATACGGTTACCATTCCCGGGCATGGAGAATTTGAGGTTGTTTATTATGCTATGGACGAAAGCTGGGGGCCACGGTACGATCAGAACCGGCAGGTACTTCATTGGTGGGGTGCTGCCGATTTTGAAAAAGGTATCACCGATTCACCTGTTACCGCCCCCTGGGTTGCTCCGGCAAATGATGTGCGATCATTCTACGAAACAGGTATTACCTATCAGAATTCAGTGAATGTGGTTACATCAAGCGATATTTATGCCTTGCGCATCGGGTATACCAATTCCCATATGACGGGTATCCATCCCAACTCGACGCAGGATAAGCACAACTTTAATATTAACGGTGAATCTTCACTCTTTGATGGTTTAATTGCATTAAATTCTAATTTAAATGTGGCTTATACCGAAACATTGGGACGCCCGCAGTTTGGTTATGGTGATAATTCACAGTCGCAGAAATTTTTTCAATGGGGGCAGCGACAGCTTGATTTCGACAGGTTAAGAAACTATAAAAACCCTGATGGTACTCAAAGAACCTGGAACCGCAGGGCATGGAATAATGGGACGCCGGTTTATTCGGATAACCCTTACTGGACTGCTTACGAAAACTATCAGGATGACGACAGGATACGTCTTTTTGGTATGGCAGGAATAACAGTGAATCTTACCGATTATTTAAGAGCAGTTGGAAACTTCTATTACGATACCTATACGTTTAATCAGCGCGAACGTGTTGCTGTAGGCTCACAGGCCATGTCCCTGTTCCGCCAAATTAACAGGCAGGCTACTGAAACCAATACCGAAGCTAAGCTGGAACTCAATAAAAACGTGGATGATTTCAGCATTCTGGCAATGTTGGGAGGGAACAGCAGGGTAGAAAACTATTCCCGGTTTCAGGGTGAAACCAACGGTGGGTTAGGTATTGCCGGACTCTGGAACCTTAATAATTCAATTAACCAGCCTCTTCTTGATGATTTCAGACGTGAGCTTAAGGTAAACAGTTTGTTTGCTTCGGCAAGTGTTGGTTTTCGCGATATGTTGTATGTTGACGGTACCTACCGGATCGATTGGGACAGCACACTGCCTGAAGATCATAACAGCTACGGGTATGCGTCGGTTTCAGCCAGTTTTATCGCTTCAGAATTATTCGATCTGCCCTGGATGGATAATTTAAAAGTGCGTGCCAATTATGGTGAAACAGGAAGTGGAACAGCGCCCTATCAGATCTTTGATGTATTTACTATCGGTAATTCTTTTAACGGCAATCCTACGTATACGAGTCAAATCAGGCTAAGAAATCAGGACCTGCAACCGGAGCAGACCAGCGAAATTGAATTTGGTTTGGAAGGAGCGTTTTATAAAAACAGGGTTGGTTTTGATTTCAGCTATTATAACCGCAATACTGAAAACCAGATTGTACCTATTGAAGTAAGTGGAGCCAGTGGTTTTGTTGAAAGGGTAATTAATGCCGGTAAAATAAACAACCAGGGGATTGAAATTTCAGCCTATGGCAGCCCAGTGCAAACCAACGATTATTCGTGGGAAGTTTCAGTCAATTTTGCTAAAAACACCAACAAGGTACTCGAGCTTCCCGAGGAACTTGGTGGAAAAATTCAGCTGGTAGCCGCCCCTTTTGGAGGTGCATTGTTAACAGCAGTGGAAGGAGCTACATTTCAGGAGCTGATTGTTTATAATTATCGTTTTGATGAAAATGGAAACCGGATTGTTGGTGATGATGGATTTTATCTCAGAGGAGAGCTTGAATCGGTTGGATCAGTACTTCCTGATTATACTGCCGGTATACGCAATGCCTTCAGGTATAAAAACATCGATTTAAGTGCCCTGATTGATATATCAAAAGGTGGTAAATATTATTCCCTTACAAATATGTGGGCCATGTATTCGGGTATGGCTGCTGAAACCGCCACTCCCACATCTGACGGAAATACAATCAGGGAAGATGGCCTTGTGCTGGAAGGAGTAACTGAAGACGGACAGCCAAATACTACAAATATTTCTGCAATCGATTTTGCTGAGCTGCATTATCATGGTTATGGTACACCAAGCGCCACGAGTGTTTTTGATGCCTCTTATGTGAAACTGCGTGAAATAACCTTAGGATATACCTTCCCTAAATTCACGGATGTTATTCAGTCGCTGCGCCTGTCGCTGTATGGCAGAAATCTTGCTGTATGGGGTCTCGACAATAAAGGGATTGACCCGGAAACAGTAGTTGGCGGTTCAGGCAACATACAGGGTCTTGAAGGGGGTATAATTCCTGCCACCCGGACCTTTGGGTTCAATTTAAGAGTTAATTTTTAAACCATAAATACCTTAATGAAATGAAGACAATAAAATATATCGCTCTGTTTTTTGCAGGTATCTTCATGTTTGCCTGTAATACAGAATATCTTGAAGATCCGAATAACCCGGAAATCCCGCCAACATACGGGCTGATAAACCGGGTGCAAAAACAATTTATGCTCGACACCCGTGATGTATGGTTTTCAGGTCGCCAGAATCTGTTGTGGGTTCAGTATTGGAATCAGGTTAACTATACTGAAGAAGACCGTTTTCAATATCGTGAAACGGTAAACCTTGCAGGCTGGAACGACATCTATAGAAATGCCCAGGATTTGCATGAGATCATCGCCCTAAATACCAATGAAGAAACTGCCGCGGATATGGCAGCCCGTTTTGGTCCCAATGAGAATCAGATTGCAGCCGCCCGCATCATGCTTGTATTTGTTTATCTGTATGCAGTTGAAACCTGGGGCGACGTGCCATATGCCTCTTATGGTGGCGATAATCCTTCGTTTCAGGCAAATCAGCTAAAAAACGAAGGCAATGCCACTCCTGCCTATGCCAGGCAGGAGGATATTTATGCCGATATGCTAAATGAACTGGCTGAAGCAGCAGAGATGGTAAATACCAGTGAAATGATGATTGCAGGAGATAATTTCTATGGCGGTAATGCAAATCAATGGATTAAATTTGCCAATTCGCTCAGGTTGCGTATTGCCAACCGCATCAAGGATGTTTATCCTGCTGCCCAGTCACACATCGATGCAGCTATTGCAGGGGGATTAATGGAATCAAATGCCGATAATGCCGGAGTAACTTTTGAATCAAATGCTGTTAATGGAGCTCCTATGTATCAAGGTTTTGTGGTAGATGCCCGACGTGATTTCGCACCCTCCATGCAGTTTGTTCAGTTGCTGCTGGGAGAACGGGGCCCCTTCGGAATCGAAGATCCTCGCCTGGATATTTTCGTGGCTGATAATGAGAACGGACATAAAGTAGGTATTCCGTTAACTTCATCAAATGCTATTGTTGGTGACTTTGATCTGGAGTCCGATCCTGGGGAAGCAATTCTTGCTCCCGATTATACCGAAATTTATATGGAATATGCTGAGGTGTGTTTCATTTTAAGTGAACTTAATGGCTGGGATCAGGAATGGTACGAAGCGGGTGTAAGGGCATCGATGCAGAGATGGGGTGTTGCTGCAGATCAAATAGATGCCTATATTGCCGGTCTGCCCCCTGCTTCCGAAGAAACAGTTATGATGCAGAAGTACATTGCTCTTTATATGCAACCCATGGAAGCCTGGAGTGAATACAGAAGGACAGGTTACCCCAATACCCTAGTAAGGCCCAATGAAGCATATGAATACACTTACCCGACCGCCGATGGTGAGGAAACCCAATCCTATACATTTACTCCAATTGGCGGTTTGACAGATGTACCTGAAAGGAACAGATACCCGCTTAATGAGTACAGTGTTAATGAAGGAAATGTATCGGAAGCTGCTTCATCTATTGGTGGCGACACCCAGGAAACCCCATTGTGGTGGGCCGAATAATAAGATAAATAAACTGTTAAACTTTTATAATTAAAACTCTGGCTTCAATGTCGGAGTTTTTTTTTCTTAAAGTTTTCCTATTACCATTCCATTCAGTTGTAACCTTTAGTTTTGTTGGTTTAATAAACAACCTGCAATTAATTTTTTTTGCCGGACACTTATGTTGAATCATCAAAACCAGGATTGCAGACTGTTAAGAATTAATAATCAGGTTTCTCTTTTCTTTTTCTTTGCAGCCGGAAACAGCACATTATTAAGAATCAGCCGGTAACCCGGAGAATTGGGATGCAGGTTTAAATCGGTAGGCGGATCTCCCACCAGGTGCCGGTAATCTTCCGGATCGTGGCCTCCATAAAATGTCCAGAATCCTTTTCCGCGTTCTCCGTGAATGTACCTTGCCTCACGGGCCGGTTTGTTTTCACCCATCACGAGTACATTCGGCTTTACAACTTCTTTACGAAAGGCAGTGGTTTGGCCCATAAATCCTTTAATCATATTCCGGTGGTTCTGGCACAACATGGTGGGTA
>OBJA01000937.1_pt1 | contig 22337 bp, 18 predicted proteins | sample 1519751 | NCBI WGS metagenome assembly OBJA01 (sample SAMEA3881238, study PRJEB22517) | soil metagenome | biome: lake sediment; feature: soda lake sediment; material: sediment, water from around vicinity | place: India | collected 2013-12-23 | depth 3 m
GTGATTGCGCATCGCGGCTTTTTTATCGTTCACAGACTTGAAATTCCTTATGATAGTCTCTATTATTAGCACTCGCTGCTATTGAGTGCTAATAATCTGTCTGGATAGCACCTATAAGCGCTGAAACTTACTGAATCAAATAATCAGTTTTTTTATCGTTTTCGTTAATCATTGTAGGAGAAAAGGACTATGAATATCCGCCCTTTGCATGATCGTGTAATTGTCAAGCGATTGGAGGAAGAACGCAAGACAGCATCCGGCATCGTCATTCCTGATACCGCGGCAGAAAAACCGGATCAGGGTGAAATTATTGCCGTTGGCAAAGGAAAAACGGGTGAAGATGGCAATATCCGTGCGTTGGAAGTCAAAGTTGGCGATAAGGTACTTTTCGGAAAATATGCTGGCCAAGCTGTGAAAATCAAAGGCGAAGAGTTTCTAGTGATGCGTGAAGAAGACATCATGGGTGTGATTGAAGGTTAATGGATTGTTGAATAATCAACTGAAATCAGGAGAAAAGATATGGCAGCTAAAGAAGTAAGATTTGGTGATTCAGCGCGCCAGGCTGTGATCAGTGGCGTAAATGTTCTGGCAGATGCAGTTAAAGTAACTTTGGGCCCCAAAGGCCGTAACGTCGTGCTGGAACGTTCATACGGCGCTCCGACTATTACCAAGGATGGTGTATCGGTGGCCAAAGAGATCGAACTGAAAGACAAGTTCGAAAACATGGGTGCGCAAATGGTCAAGGAAGTCGCTAGTAAAACCTCGGATACAGCAGGTGATGGTACAACGACCGCAACGGTATTGGCACAATCCATCGTCAAAGAAGGTATGCGTTACGTTGCTGCAGGAATGAACCCGATGGATCTGAAGCGTGGTATTGAAAAAGCAGTGGCTACTGCGGTAGAAGAATTGAAAAAATTGTCCAAGCCCTGCTCCACCAGCAAAGAAATTGCTCAGGTTGGCAGTATTTCTGCCAATGCTGATACGGAAATCGGCAGAATCATCGCTGAAGCAATGGATAAAGTCGGCAAGGAAGGTGTTATTACCGTTGAAGATGGTTCCGGCCTGGAAAATGAGCTGGATGTGGTAGAGGGGATGCAGTTCGACCGTGGCTATCTTTCCCCTTATTTCGTCAGCAGTGCAGACAAACAGATTGCAGCACTTGAAAATCCTTTTGTGCTGTTGCACGACAAAAAGATCTCCAATATCCGTGACCTTCTGCCGGTACTGGAGCAAGTAGCAAAAGCCGGCAAACCTTTATTGATCATCGCTGAGGATATTGATGGCGAAGCGCTGGCCACACTGGTGGTCAACAACATTCGCGGTATTCTTAAAACCTGTGCAGTCAAGGCTCCTGGCTTCGGTGATCGCCGCAAGGCCATGCTGGAAGATATTGCGATCCTGACCGGTGGTACAGTCATTGCTGAAGAGGTCGGTTTGTCCCTGGAAAAAACCCGACTGGAAGATCTGGGCCAGGCCAAGCGCATTGAAGTCGGTAAGGAAAATACTACCATTATCGATGGTGCGGGTGATGTCAAGACTATTGAAGCGCGCGTTGCACAGATTCGTAAGCAGATTGAAGAAGCAAGCAGTGATTACGATCGTGAGAAGCTCCAGGAGCGCGTAGCGAAGCTGGCAGGCGGTGTGGCTCTGATCAAGGTGGGTGCTGCTACTGAAGTAGAAATGAAAGAGAAAAAAGCGCGCGTTGAAGATGCTTTGCATGCAACACGTGCAGCGGTTGAAGAAGGTATCGTTCCGGGAGGCGGTGTTGCATTGCTGCGTACAATCGATGCTGTCAGCAAGATCAAGGGCGATAACCATGATCAGGATTCCGGTATTAAAATCGTTCTGCGTGCAGTGGAGGAGCCGCTGCGCCAGATCGTAACCAACTGCGGTGACGAAGCTTCTGTGGTTGTCAATAAGGTTAAGGAAGGCCAAGGCACCTTTGGTTACAATGCAGCAACAGGTGAGTATGGTGATCTCGTTGCCATGGGTGTTCTGGATCCAACCAAAGTAACCCGTTCCGCTTTGCAGAATGCTGCATCGGTTGCCGGGCTGATTCTGACGACGGATGCCATGGTTGCCGAGCTTCCGAAAGAAGATTCACCTGGAGCAGGCGCAGGTATGGGCGGTATGGGTGGTATGGGCGGCATGGACATGTAATCGGCCCAAAACCGGTCTATCTGTTTTAGTCATAAGCCACAACGGACCGGTACGTAAAACACCGGACGTTGTGGTTTTTGATTTTTTATCGGTTGCGCTGGAATAACTATATTGAATATTTTGAAAACTTGTCCGGATGACCGGAATATACTGGCAGACCGGGTTATCTTGGTTACAGGCGCAGGGCAGGGCATCGGGCGTGCTGCTGCTCTGGCTTATGCAGAACATGGTGCCACGGTCATTTTACATGGCCGCAAAACCGAGAAACTTGAGCAGGTTTATGATGAAATCGAAGCGCTTGGCAGAGCTTCGGCAATCATTTTGCCATTCGATTACGAGCAGGCTACCGAAGCCGGCGTTACGGAACTGGTTGAAGCAATTGCTTCCCAGCTTGGCAGACTGGATGGTATTTTGCACAATGCCGCCTGGACTTACGGCCCGATGCCACTTGCGTTTCATACATCAGCGCATTGGCAGACTCTCATACAAGTCAATCTTCTGATGCCCGCTATGCTGACTCGGGCTTGTTTTCCACTTCTCAATATTGCTCCCGATGCCAGCGTGATCATGACGGGCGATACACATGGCCAAACTCCGGCAGCTTATTGGGGCGCTTTTGCAGTGGCCAAGGCGGGAGTGGAAGCATTAGTTAAAATTCAGGCTGAAGAATGGGAGATTTATCCGAATTTACGTATCAACTTACTGATTCCTGGTGCCGTAGATACACCACAGCGTACCAAAACTCATCCGGGTAGTAATAATCGTATATTGCCCAAACCGGCGGATCTGATGGAAACGTATCTCTTTTTAATGGGGCCGAACAGTACTGGAATAACCGGCAAAACGTTTAGCTGTCAGAAAGAACAGAACGCATGATGGGCAGGAAATCTGTGACACCTATTGGAAGAGGGTATAATCACAAAGGGTTGTGGTGTGTGGGTCGGATGGCACACGGCTGTAAAAGCAGTAGTTGAGCGACGAGTCGGCCCCTGTTTTGAGGTTCTGGATCCGCTGTCTTTTGAATGGCTCGGCGCGCGAAAGTGGCGGAATTGGTAGACGCACCAGATTTAGGTTCTGGCGCCGATGAGGTGTGGGGGTTCGAGTCCCCCCTTTCGCACCATGAAAATGATCCGGCCAAATGTGTGGTGTGCGGCATGATCATACCGCTTGTTTAATTGATGTTACTTATCAGTTCAGGAAAATAGATGCAGACACAAGGGGAAGCCTCCAATTTACTGGAGCGCAATATTGAACTTTCTGTTCCGCGGGAAAAGGTTGAAGCTGAAGTAGGTGTGCGACTGAAGCGTTTGGCTCCCAAGGTCAAGGTTCAGGGGTTTCGTCCTGGCAAGGTTCCATTGAAAATCGTAGCCCAGCAATATGGTCACCAGGTTGAACATGAGGTTCTGGGAGAACTGCTGCAGCAGCAATTTAACGATGCCATCAACCAGGAAAATTACCGTGTTGCAGGTATTCCAAGTTTTGAATCGAAAAATTCCGGTGCAAACGATGCAATAAGCTATGAGTTTCGTGCAACCTTTGAAATCTACCCTGATATTGAACTGGGCGATTTAAGCTCAATTACAGTAAACAAACCTGTTCTGCAGATCGGAGATGCAGAAATCCAGAAAACACTGGATATTCTGCGCAAACAGCGAGCAACTTATGAGCCGACAGATCGTCCGGCACAAACAGGTGATCGGGTTACAATTGATTATCGGGGGGATCTCGATGGAAAAGGATTTCCCGGCGGTCAGGCAGATGACTATAGTGTTATCCTTGGAAATGGGCATCTTCTGGAGGATTTCGAATCTTCTATCTTGGGTATGGTCGCGGAGCAGGAAAAAACATTTGATATGACTTTTCCTGCGGATTATCCGGGCAAGGACGTCGCCGGGAAAAAGGTAAGCTTTACCATCAGGCTCAATAAGGTTGAAGCCCCAAAGCTACCGGAGATAGACGACGAATTTGCCAAATCTTTGGGTATCGCGGATGGTGATATCGACAAAATGCGATCGGAAATCAAAGCCAATCTTCAGCGTGAAATCAGCCAGCGCATTCGTACAAAACTCAAAGAGCAGGTCATGCAGTCCTTGCTGGATAAGGTTTTGATACAGGTTCCCAAGGTTCTGATCCGGCAGGAAGCCGACCGGTTGGTAGAAGAAATGCAAAATTCACGTGCAGCACGCGGCTTTCGTAAAGACCAGAGTTTATCAGGAGATGTATTTCTGGAAAAAGCTGAGCGACGCGTCAAACTGGGCCTCATTTTATCCAAGCTGATCGATACGCATGAGTTAAGTGTCAAACCCGAGGAGGTCAGAAGTTTTATCGAAGAACATGCTCAGGGTTATGAAAATCCTGAGCAGGTCATCAAATGGCATTACGCATCACCGGAACGGCTCAAGGAAATTGAACCGCTTATACTGGAAGAGAATGCCGTATCATGGTTATTGGATAAAGCCAAAATCATTGATCAAAGTGTTACCTTCGACGAATTGATGGGTTATTCACATGCAACCAATGTTTGATCGAGAGAGAAACGAATTGAATACTACTGGACTAGGCTTGATCCCTATGGTCATTGAGACCAGTGGTCGGGGAGAACGTGCTTATGATATTTATTCAAGACTGCTCAGAGAAAGAATCATTTTTCTGGTGGGGCCGGTTACAGAAACTTCTGCCAATCTGGTAATTGCACAGCTTCTGTTTTTAGAATCTGAAAATTCGGAGAAAGATATTTTCCTGTATATCAATTCTCCCGGTGGCCTTGTTACAGCAGGCTTGGCCGTATATGACACTATGCAATTCATCAAGCCAGATGTCAGTACGCTCTGCGTAGGTCAGGCAGCCAGCATGGGTGCTTTTCTGCTGACTGCGGGCACTAAAGGCAAACGTTATTGCCTACCTAACTCGCGTGTCATGATTCATCAGCCGCTGGGTGGATTTCAGGGGCAGGCGTCGGATATAGAAATACATGCCAAGGAAATTCTGGCACTAAAAAGCCGTTTGAATGAAATTATGGCTAAACATACCGGTCAAACGATCAAAGCGATTGAGAGAGATACTGATCGTGACAATTTTCTCGGTGCAGAGGCTGCAGTAAAGTATGGCTTGGTAGATGCAGTATTGACCAGCAGAGAAGTGAAACAGGAGTAAAACCAAGTTGCCCTTGCTGAAAACAAGGCATATTCGTTCGATGATTGCGGGGTGGAATGATGTCCGAAAAAACAAACGACGAGAAACTTTTGTATTGTTCCTTTTGCGGAAAGAGTCAGCGAGAAGTCAGAAAACTGATTGCGGGGCCTTCCGTGTTCATTTGTGATGAGTGTATCGATCTTTGTAACGATATCATTCGTGAGGAAATTCAAGTTGATGAAACTGCCAAGTTGACTAAAACCAGTCTGCCAACCCCTCATGAAATCCGCGAAACACTGGATCAATATGTCATTGGGCAGGAATCCGCGAAAAAAATACTTTCTGTTGCGGTCTATAACCATTACAAACGGTTAAAAAATCTATCAAAAGTCAACAACGGTGACGATGTTGAGCTTTCTAAAAGCAACATACTGTTGATCGGTCCGACCGGATCCGGCAAGACTTTGCTGGCACAGACACTGGCAAGGTTGCTGGACGTTCCATTTGTCATCGCGGATGCAACTACACTGACGGAAGCCGGATATGTCGGTGAAGATGTTGAAAATATTATTCAGAAGCTGCTGCAAAAATGTAACCACGATGTAGAAAAAGCTCAGCGTGGAATTGTATATATTGATGAAATAGACAAAATTTCGCGTAAATCGGATAACCCGTCTATAACCCGGGACGTTTCGGGAGAAGGTGTACAGCAAGCGCTGCTCAAACTGATCGAAGGAACGACCGCTTTGGTGCCTCCCCAGGGTGGGCGCAAACACCCCAATCAGGAGTTTATCCAGATCGACACCACTAATATTCTCTTTATTTGTGGTGGCGCATTTGACGGCATCGATAAAATCATACGGGCACGCTCTGAAAAAAGCGGTATCGGTTTTGGCGCAAATGTAGTCAATCAGAATAATCGCAAAGAATTGAACAAAATCCTGAAAGATATCGAGCCCGAGGATCTGATCAAATACGGCCTGATTCCAGAGTTTGTCGGGCGCTTGCCGGTGGTAGCAACATTAAGTGAATTGAATGAAGCTGCTTTGATTCAGATTCTGGTCGAACCTAAGAACGCACTGATCAAACAGTATAACAAGCTGTTCAGCATGGAAGGCGGGGTTGAACTGGAATTTCGCGAACAGGCGCTTGTTGCGATCGCCAAAAAAGCGCTTGCCCGTAAAACCGGAGCGCGAGGATTGCGCTCAATACTTGAGGAAACACTGCTGGATATCATGTATGACCTGCCTTCGATTGAGAATGTCTCTAAAGTGGTCATTGAGAGTGGATCTAATCATGATGAACTTCAGCCTATCGTAATTTACGCAGAAAAACCCAAGCTAGCCAGGAGTTCGAAATAAGTACTAATTCTTTCTTGAGATTCAATTTTTTAACACGTGGTAAATACCCGGTTTTTCAAAATGCCACCTTATCTTCGTCGATCCATGTTTCCTGTAAGGAATGAATGACATGACCTCAGATATTATCGACGCTGGAGAATTAAGCGAGTTGGATCTACCCCTGCTTCCGTTGCGTGATGTAGTCGTTTTTCCTCACATGGTAATCCCCTTGTTTGTGGGGCGCTCGAAATCTATCAAAGCTTTGGAAGTTGCTACTGAAGCGGGGACAAATATTCTGTTGGTTGCACAAAAATCAGCGGCCAAAGATGATCCAGCCCCTCAGGATCTTTATAAGGTTTGCTGTGTTTCAAGCATTCTGCAAATGCTGAAATTACCTGATGGTACAGTCAAAGTACTGGTAGAAGGGAATTATCGGGCAAAAATTGAATCATTCAGTGATTCTGAAGTCTCTTTTTCCGGAAAAACCATTCAGATCATGATCGAGGAAACGGATACCCCGGAAATCGAGGCATTACGGCGCGCTCTTCTTTCTCAATTTGACCAGTATGTCAAATTGAATAAAAAAATTCCTTCGGAAATTCTCGCTTCCTTAACTGGTATTGATGAAGCCGGGCGTTTGGCTGATACGATTGCAGCTTATCTTCCATTAAGGCTGGAGCAAAAACAGGAAATTCTGGAAATTTTTGACGTTCAGCCGCGCTTGGAACGATTGCTTGGGCTATTGGAAGCCGAGTTGGATATTCTTCAGGTGGAAAAACGCATTCGCGGCAGAGTGAAGCGCCAGATGGAAAAAAGTCAGCGCGACTATTATCTGAATGAGCAGGTGAAAGCTATTCAGAAAGAACTGGGAGAAGGTGAAGATGGTGCCGATCTTGAAGAAATCGAAAGAAAAATAAAAACAGCTTTTCTTCCCAAAGAAGCATTTGCCAAGGCTGAATCAGAGCTGAAAAAACTGCGGCTGATGTCTCCTATGTCAGCAGAAGCAACTGTCGTGCGAAATTATATTGATACACTGGTTGCTTTGCCCTGGAAGCAAAAGACTAAAATCAGTAAAGAATTAAAGCAGGCCGAATCAATCCTTGATGAAGATCATTATGGTCTGGAAAGAATCAAGGAAAGGATCGTCGAGTATCTTGCCGTACAACAGCGAGTTGCCAAATCCAAAGCACCTATCCTTTGTCTTGTCGGCCCGCCCGGAGTTGGTAAAACTTCATTGGGCCGATCTATTGCCCACGCCACAAATCGCAAATTTGTCCGTATGTCTCTGGGAGGAATGCGGGATGAAGCTGAAATTCGCGGGCATCGCCGGACTTATATTGGCTCTATGCCTGGAAAAATTCTACAGAGCATGACGAAAGTTGGGGTCAAAAATCCGTTGTTTTTGCTGGACGAAGTCGACAAGATGGGAATGGACTTCCGAGGTGATCCTTCATCAGCTTTGCTGGAGGTGCTTGACCCGGAGCAAAACAGCACGTTTGTAGACCATTACATCGAAGTGGAATACGATCTGTCAGATGTTATGTTCGTTGCAACTGCGAATACACTCAACATTCCTCCTGCACTGCTGGATCGCATGGAAGTCATTCGACTTTCAGGTTATACCGAAGATGAAAAACTGAATATTGCAAAACGTTATCTTCTGCTCAAACAAATGAAGGATCATGGTTTGAACGAAGATGAACTGTCCGTTTCTGAATCTGCGTTGCGTGATATTGTTCGCTATTACACCCGGGAAGCGGGAGTACGTTCGATGGAACGGGAAGTATCCAAGATTTGCCGAAAAGTAGTTAAAACATTGCTGGTTAAGAAGAGCAAAGAAAAGATAGTCATTAATTCGCGCAACCTTAGTAAATATCTGGGTGTACGTCGCTACACCTATGGCATGGCCGACGAAAAGAATCAAGTTGGTCAGGTTACAGGCTTAGCCTGGACAGAAGTAGGTGGAGAGTTGCTGAGAATTGAAGCAGTGGTATTACCCGGTAAAGGGAAAACGATTACAACCGGTAAATTGGGTGAAGTCATGCAGGAATCTATCCAAGCAGCATTGTCTGTGGTTAGAAGCCGTTCAAGGATTTTGGGGATATCAGATGATTTTTATCTGAAAAATGACATTCACATTCATCTGCCTGAAGGTGCTACTCCCAAGGATGGACCAAGTGCTGGTATCGGTATCTGTCTGGCAATGGTATCAGCGCTAACTGGTATACCCGTTCGTGCATCTGTTGCGATGACTGGAGAAATTACGCTCAGAGGAGAGGTTCTTCCAATCGGCGGACTCAAGGAAAAACTCCTGGCGGCTCATCGCGGCGGGATAAGTACTGTGTTGATTCCTGAAGATAATGTAAAAGATTTGAGTGAAATTCCTGGAAATATAAAAAGTAAATTGAACATCAAGCCAGTAAAATGGATTGATCAGGTACTGGAGATTGCATTGGAATACAAGCCTGAAATGCCGCCATCGGATATTCCGAACCAGGTCATTTCATCCGCATCTGAAGAGAGAGTGACAAATACTTCTTCAATCAAGCACTGATCATTCAAAAACTGCAGGGTACTTTTGAATTTCCGAAGTACCCTGTTCTTTTCAGTAGTGTCAGTCGGTTCAGGTTGTATATTTGCAGCCAGATAGTAAATTTCACCATCACTTGATAGAATTCCAGCTTCAATCCTTAAAGAATCTTTGAGAAAGTACGATTGGTTCACTCGATAGTTGTAGTGAAACGGTAGTCTTTTGTTTTAAATACTGGTAAATGAGGTCGTATTTTCCTGATGATTCTTTTGCTGGTACAAATCGGTAATAAAAATACAAAGAGGGACACCGGATTCCAGAGGCCCAAAGGATAATATTTTTTCATTCACATTTATTAGGAATCATAATGACCACAGAGAGCTTTCGTCCCGAAAAAAAAATAACCACATTTTATCCACCTCAACGTACCTTAATGGGGCCGGGACCTTCTGATACCCACCCGCGAGTGCTATCTGCCCTGGCACGGCCAACGTTGGGTCATCTTGATCCAGTTTTCACCGACATGATGGAAGAGTTGAAAGGGTTGTTGCGATATGTATTCCAGACGACCAATTTATTGACTTTTCCGGTTTCAGGGCCCGGTTCGGTCGGTATGGAAATGTGTTTCGTCAATATGATCGTGCCGGGAGACAAGGTGGTCGTATGCAGAAATGGTGTCTTTGGCGGAAGGATGATTGAAAATGTTGAGCGTTGTGGCGGGATTCCACTGGTGGTGGAGGATAAATGGGGTGATCCGGTCGATCCGCAAAAAGTGGAAGACATGCTGAAAAAGAATCCGGATGCCAAAATTGTCGCATTCGTACATGCTGAAACCTCCACAGGTGTTCAGTCAGACGCACGCACAATTGCTCAGATTGCGAGAAAGCATGATTGTCTCACGATCATGGACACGGTCACGTCACTGGGTGGAACGCCTGTGTATATGGATGCATGGGATATTGATGCTATTTATTCCGGCAGTCAGAAGTGTTTATCCTGTCCACCTGGATTGTCTCCGGTCAGTTTCTCGGAAAGAGTGGTGGATCTGGTCAGAAATCGCACTGAAAAAGTACACAGCTGGTTCATGGATATCAGTTTGCTGCTTGGTTATTGGGGAGCTTCCCGTACGTATCATCATACGGCACCTACCAACTCTCTGTATGGGTTGCATGAATCGTTGGTGATATTGTACGAAGAAGGGCTGGAACGCTCCTGGGCAAGACATCGTCGCAATCATGAAGCACTGAAGGCCGGGCTGAAAACACTGGGAATCGAATATGTCGTGGCTGAACCATATCGCTTGCCGCAACTGAATTCTGTATATGTTCCGGCGGGCGTGGATGAAAAAGAAGTACGCCGCAGGCTCTTGGATAGCTATAATCTTGAAATTGGTGCCGGATTGGGTGATTTTGCAGGAAAAATCTGGCGTTTCGGGTTGATGGGTAATTCCAGCAGACTTGAAAACGTCATATTTTGCCTGGATGCACTGGAACATGTGCTGATCGATATGGGCGTGAAAGTTGATAGAGGTACGGCATCATCTGCTGCACATCAGTACTACGCTGCCAACCCTGTTTTAGTATAGTTGACCTGTATCCAAACCTGACTTGAGCAGTGAATTTCCTTTTCTTGGATTTGGAGGAAATTTGCTGCTCCAGAAACAGGGAGTTTTTCCAATCCCGGTTAGAAAGCATCGTAAGTATTGTTTCCCACTACAAATATTTTTTGACAGTTTTGAGTCATTTCTGATACCTGCACGCTGTTCTCTATTTTGGTTTTGTTAGCTTTCAACAGCTGCTATCCATATTTCTGGCCGTCTTGCCGGAAACACGAACAATTCTATTCACTGTCCGATCCACCTGATTTTCCAAATTTCTTTCAATACCGGTAATTCAAAACATGCCTATAACCAGACTGGAGCCATATGCGCTCGGTTTAACGATCGATCCTGATTCTCTGGCGTTCCCGGATACATCTGTTCTGATCGATCAGCCACTTGACTGGATAGGCCAGGAACGTGCCAGGCAGGCAACTTATTTTGGTCTGGAAATGGAACATCCGGACTATAACCTGTTTGTACTGGGTGAAACCGGCAGTGGCAGATCTTCCCTGCTGCGGCAAACAATGGCAGAAGTGGCTGCCCACAAGCCAGTACCTTGCGATTTATGCTACGTGTATAATTTTGATGTTCCGGAGCGGCCTCTGGCATTACGTTTACCGGCAGGTAAGGGCAGTTGGTTGCGGCAGCAGCTTGCCCAATCCGTAAGCCATTTACTGCAGGAAATACCGGAGCGCCTGAGTGGGGATGATTTCAAGGTAGAAACAAGTCATATCGAAAAGCATTTTAAACTGAAAGAAACCCGCCATTTTGAAGAGCTCAATACTTTTGCAGAATCATTGTGTTTCGCACTGCGGCGTGAGTCAGGGCGCTTGGTGTTTACACTTTTGGATGAATCCGGAAAACTGCTGACCGAAGAAGAAATCCTGGCACTACCGAAAGATCGGAGAGCTTCTCTCGATCAGGATGAGCAAGCGCTGCGCAATGAAATTGCATCTTATCTTCAAAAGATTCGTGTTCTGGAGCAAAATCGGGATAAGGAGCTTGCCACGTTGTGCCGCGGCTGGATCGAGCCGCTGTTGGGTCAGGTATTGAATGTCATACTGGAAGGATTGGATCAATCCTTTTCTGATCATGCCCGACTGAAAAACCATCTGGATAACATTAAACACGACATTCTCGAAAATCTGGATCTATTCCAGTTAACTGATCTCAGTGAAGAAAAGAGTCCGGAAGATCTGAAACAATTGTTTGAGCGCTATCGGATCAATGTGGTAGTGGATAACCGGGATTTTCTTTGCGCACCGGTCGTAATCGACGAAAACCCCTCATTTAAATCACTGATTGGCAGCATCGGGTATCAGTCTGTTGAAGGTGTGCTGGTTACAGATTTCACTCGTATCCGTGCAGGCAGTTTGTTGAGAGCACATGGTGGTTTCCTGATGTTACATCTGGATGATCTGCTGGTAGATGCTTTCTTGTGGGAAAAATTTTGTCGTTTGCTGCGTAATCATCTGTTGCAAATCGAAGAACCCTGGGCTGTCAATGTATCAGCACCCGTCGTGTCGATCGAACCGGAAGCTGTAAAAGTCGATGTCAGGATCGTTCTGATCGGTTCACGCGAGCAGTATTATGCGATACAGGAAGAAAACCCCGAGCTGGCACGGCGATTCCGGGTGAAAGTCGATTTTGCGGCTGTGTTTACAGCCAGTATACAAGCCTATCGTGCCCTATCTGTTTTCATCGCTCATATTTGCCAGCAGTCGTGCCTGCCGCATTTTTCGCGGGAAGCGGTGGCTTCTGTACTGAGAACCTGTCACAGAGCGGCTGAAGATCAGAAGCGATTAAGTGCAAACTTCAGCCATACAGAAATGCTGATTGTGGAAAGTGCGCGGGAGTGCAAAACGCGCGGGAATCTCGTTGTTGAAGCCAGGGATGTTACAACGGCCCGGCAGGCGCGAACACTGCGACACAATTATCCGGATCAATGTGCACAGGAAGCCATTTCCGACGGGGATGTGGTGATCACTGTGCATGATGAAAGAATCGGACAGATCAATGGCTTGAGTCTGATCGAAATGGGCGATCACAGTTTTGGCATTCCGAGTCGTATCACGGCACATACCTTTGCAGGAGAAGATGGTTTGCTCAATATTGAGCGTGAGGTTGGTATGTCCGGCCCGATCCACGATAAGGGTGTGTTCATTCTGCAGAATTTTCTGTCTGCTCTGTTTCATCATAATGCACCCCTCGCATTCAATGCTTCCATTGTGTTTGAGCAGGAATATTGCGGGGTAGAGGGTGATTCTGCTTCCTGTGCAGAATTGTATGCATTGCTGTCAGCGTTGTCGGGGCTACCGTTTCGGCAGGGTATCGCCGTTACTGGTGCAATCAATCAGTATGGTGAAATGCTTCCGATAGGGGGCATTAACGAAAAAATTGAAGGTTTTTTCAGAGTTTGTACAACGGCTGGACTCGATGGCACACAAGGTGTGCTGATTCCGGATAGGAATTGCCGTCACCTCATGCTGGATGATGAGGTGGTTGATGCTGTATCCAAAGGCGTATTTCATATTTACGCGATTAGTTATATGCACGAAGGTCTGGAATTGTTATCGGGTTTACCTGCCGGTATCGCCGCAGATACCAGCCTGCAGGAAATTATCAATTACCCGCAGGATACGGTTTTAGGATATGCACAAAAAATGCTGCGTACTTACCGCATGGCTTGTCAGCAACCGTCACAGCGGACAAAAACACTGCATAAACGGTCAACAAGTGAGACACCTTGACAAGGTAATAATCAGAGCAATGTATTGACTTCCAGAAGATCATCCTCATCCAGATCACCTACTTCAGCTTTTAATCGCAGCCGGGCCATCAGGTAATCATAATAAGCCTGGGCAAGATCTCTGCGTGCTGAAAAATACTGCTGTTGCGCATTGAGCACATCTATTTCCATACGTACACCTACTTCCTGGCCCAGCATGGTTGAATCCAGCTGGCTGCGACTGGATGTTAAAGCCTGTTTCAAAGCCTTGATCTGAGCGATACCGTTGGTTACATTAAGGTAATTCTGGCGAACTTGTAATGCGATTGTACGCTGTACGTTTTCCAGATCTTTGCGCGCTTTATCCCGGTTGGCCAGAGATTCCCTGACATGAGACTGCACCGACAATCCCTGAAAAATGGGAACAGTCAATTGCAATCCTACCGATTTACTGACGAGATCAATTCCTCGCCCGGTAAAAGTACCGCCAACACCACTCTGATCGTTATATTGTGCAACCAGATCAAGCGTTGGATAGTGACCTGCTTTGGCGCGATCAATAGCCTGTTCGGAAATCTCGTAAACGATACGCTGTACTTTTAACTGGAAATTTCTTTCTTCCGCCAGCTGGACCCATTCATCCATTTCGTCATGGGGTAAAGTAAGCGGATCGGCAATGATCCTGTCCAGACTGGCATCCTGCAGATCATCAGGCAGCCGGTTAATAAGAACTTGCAGCGCACGCTGACTGATTTCCAGTTTGTTTTTGGCAGCAATTTCCTGGGACAAGGTCAAATCGTAACGCGCTTCGGCTTCGTGGGTATCGACGATGGTTGAAATACCCACCTCAAAGTTCCGTCTGGCCTGTTCCAGTTGTTCATGGATTGCTTTTTTCTGGGATTCAACCACTTCCAGGTCGACTTTTGCCTTGAGTACATCGAAATAAGCTTGTGCAACCCGTAAAATCAAATCTTGAGCAGCAATGACAAATTGTGCATCAGCCTGAGCCACTTCGTTTTTTGATTGCTGGTAAATGATGAAATTCTCGAAACGAATGATTGGCTGAGTGAGTGCCACAGTAAATCCTCGGTTTTTGATCTCCCGGGTGGGGGCCCCACCGGTATCAATATACTGATTCTGAGCAGTACCCGTCAGACGAACATCGGGCAGCAGGCCTGCTCTTCCCTGAGGTAGCCGTTCTTGTGCAGCTATATAAGCTGCACGAGCCGAACCGTATTGCGCATCCTCTTCCAGCGCCTCACGGTAAATTTGTATCAGATCGGCTGCCTGTAACTGTTCACAAAAATACAGGCACAAGCACAGCAGAAAAGTAAAACCTTGCAAACTTTTCATCATCTTCGTATTTTTGTGGCTTGATAATCGCCATCGAGGCTATCAAGCAGTTAACAGATGGGGTTTCAAAAGTGAAAACTCTCACGCTGAAGCGCATTTCTGAAGGGTGCGGTACAGGTTTCGAACAGGCGTGTCGAATGGTAATTACCGGGTGAGGTACAGGTTATCAGTGTCGCTTCCATAACGGGTTCTTCACCAATAATGGCAAATAACCGGCCTCCCGGTGCTAGGTTTTGCTGAAATGCTTCTGGTAAAACGGGAGTAGAGGCAGTCAGAACAATAACATCATAGGGCCCGTGACCGGGCCATCCACGGGCGGCGTCCCCCAGCTCAAGGGTGACATTAGTAATGTCGTGTGCCTGGAGATTGATACGCGCCATGGCATGAAGCTCTGGCACAATTTCCACACTAAAAATATGCGTCCCAAGTTTGGACAGCAATGCAGTCATATAGCCTGTTCCTGTGCCAATTTCAAGAACTTTGTCAGTTTTTGTGATATGTAATTCCTGCAGAATCCGCGCCTCCATTTTGGGTGTTAACATAACGGCGCCATGCTCCAGCGGGATTTCCATATCCATGAATGCCATGAAACGGTAAGCGGCAGGTACGAATTCCTCACGTTTGACCTGATATAGCAAATCGAGAACATCCTGATCCAGCACATTCCATGTTCTGATCTGTTGTTCTACCATGTTGAAGCGGGTTTGTTCGAGGTTCACCATAAGTCTTATAGCTCTGTTATCGATGAAAGAATCGGGCTTGCAATTATTCCATATTTACTTTAGCTTGGCAGCTTTGGCTAGGGGTCCGTATTTGCAGGAATTGTAAATAGCGGTGAGAGAGTCCCTTAATACCTGATGCGGATAACGCCGCCGGAGGGAAGTCAGGAGGCATTCTCCTGCTCCTCACGGCTCTTGGAGGAGCATAGCATGAAAACGCCTGTTTCTAAGCTGGAAAAATTCACCAACGATAATGCCCGGGTAGATACGGCAGCAGTACAGCCATTGCCCAATTCACGCAAAATTTATATTCAGGGTCCGCGTGCCGATATCCGGGTGCCCATGCGCGAAATCACCCAATCTGACACTGCGACTGCACGAGGAACAGAAAAAAACCCGCCAATTTGTGTCTATGATACTTCCGGTCCCTACACTGATCCTGATGCTCGCATAGATATTCGTTGTGGTCTGTCTCCTCTGCGCGAAAAATGGATTGATGAACGCGGAGATACCGAGATTCTTACTGGACTGTCCTCGAGTTACAGTCTGACAAGACTGCAGGATCCTACTTTGACAAAGATGCGCTTCAATCTGACGCGCCCTGTACGGCGTGCCAGAAGTGGCACCAATGTTACCCAGATGCACTATGCCAGACGCGGCATCATCACGCCGGAGATGGAATTTATCGCACTCCGGGAAAATCAGCGCAGAGAGTGTGTTGCTGATCTGGCAAATAATGAGTTGTTGGACCGGCAGCATTCCGGACAGAGTTTCGGTGCAGTAATTCAGGAATGGATCACACCGGAATTCGTTCGTGACGAAGTGGCGCGCGGACGTGCCATCATTCCCGCCAATATCAATCACCCGGAAACGGAACCAATGATCATCGGCCGCAATTTTCTGGTCAAGATCAATGCCAATATCGGTAATTCCGCGCTGGGTTCCAGTATTCAGGACGAAGTAGAGAAAATGACCTGGGCGATTCGCTGGGGGGGAGATACGGTCATGGATCTATCCACTGGAAAAAATATTCATGAGACGCGCGAGTGGATTATTCGTAACAGTCCGGTTCCAATTGGAACCGTGCCAATTTATCAGGCGTTGGAAAAAGTGGATGGCAAAGCAGAAGAGCTGACCTGGGAAATTTTTCGCGATACGTTGATCGAGCAGGCAGAACAAGGAGTGGATTATTTTACGATTCATGCCGGAGTACGCCTGCCTTTCATTCCGATGACGGCCAAGCGGATGACCGGTATTGTCTCGCGTGGAGGCTCTATCATGGCAAAGTGGTGCCTGGCGCACCATCAGGAAAGCTTCCTGTATACACATTTTGAAGATATCTGCGAAATCATGAAGGCTTATGATGTCAGTTTTTCTCTGGGGGACGGGTTACGTCCAGGCTCAATCTATGATGCTAACGATGAAGCGCAGTTTTCAGAACTGAAAACTTTGGGCGAATTGACCGAAATTGCCTGGAAACATGATGTGCAGGTAATGATTGAAGGGCCTGGCCATGTGCCCATGCACCTGATCCGGGAAAATATGGATCTGCAGCTCAAATATTGTCATGAGGCACCTTTTTATACTCTGGGACCACTCACGACTGATATTGCTCCCGGTTATGACCATATTACCTCGGCAATCGGTGCTGCCATGATTGGCTGGTATGGCACGGCCATGCTGTGTTATGTCACTCCTAAAGAGCATCTTGGTTTGCCGGACAAGGATGATGTCAAGGATGGAATCATTGCCTATAAAATCGCTGCCCATGCCGCCGATCTGGCCAAAGGCCATCCCGGTGCGCAAGTTCGAGATAACGCACTCTCCAAGGCGCGTTTTGAGTTTCGCTGGAATGATCAGTTCAATCTGAGTCTTGATCCAGACAAAGCCAGGGAATTTCACGATGAAACATTACCGCAGGAAGGAGCTAAACTTGCTCATTTTTGCTCGATGTGTGGTCCTAATTTCTGTTCGATGAAAATTACCCAGGATGTGCGTGACTATGCTGCACAACAGGGAATCTCCGAAACCGAAGTGTTACAGGAAGGTATGGCCAGGAAAGCAAATGAATTCATTGAAAAGGGTGGGGAGCTTTACAGCAAACAATGATCATTTTCGCGATTTCATTTGCTTGAATCCTGTTCACTAGACAACGATGGATTGGCTGATTCTCCTCAAAGCGCTGCTGCTCGGTATTGTCGAAGGATTGACCGAGTTTTTACCGATTTCATCTACCGGTCACTTGATACTGGCCGGAGATTTACTCGATTTTAATGATGATAAGGCCAAGGTTTTTACCGTGGCCATACAGCTGGGTGCGATTCTCGCCGTTTGCTGGGAATATCGGGAGCGCCTGCTAAACGTCATCCGAAATCTGGGTACCCGGCAGGCGAACCGTTTCGTAATAAACCTGTTTATTGCTTTTCTACCGGCAGCAATATTGGGTTTGCTGTTTATCAAAACGATAAAATATTATTTGTTTCATCCAATGCCGGTTGCCATTGCATTGGTCACGGGTGGAATTCTGATCTTGTGGGCAGAACGACGGGAACACAGGATAGAGGCTGAAACAGTAGATGATATGAACTGGAAACAGGCATTGCAGGTGGGTTGTGCGCAATGCCTGGCGCTGATCCCGGGTACTTCCCGGTCAGGTGCAACGATTATCGGTGGACTGCTCTTCGGCCTGTCACGCAAAGCAGCAGCAGAGTTTTCTTTCTTTCTGGCAATTCCGGTTATGTTTGCTGCAACTTTTTACGATGTCTACAAACACCGGGAATTTTTGTATATCGATGATCTGGGAATGTTTGCAACGGGGTCTGTTGCTGCTTTTGTCAGTGCGCTGATAGCGATACGAGGATTCATACGCTATATCAGCCATCACGATTTCACCTTGTTTGCCTGGTACCGGATCGGTTTTGGTCTGATCGTATTGCTTACCGCTTATTCCGGTCTGGTTGACTGGTCTGTCGACTGATCAGCTCTGAATCCATGGCAATCCGGCGGCCTTCCAGCCGGATTGCTGTCCGCGATGGCCGCTTTCATCCTTATCGCCTTCAAAACCCTCCAGAATGTTGTAGCAGTCAGTAAAACCATTCTGACTCATAAGGGCCGCCGCCTGGCTGGATCGACCACCACTGCGGCAGATGAACAGCAGCACCGCATCATCTGCAATCTGGCTGTTGAGCTGATCCAGAAAGCCGGGGTTGGGTTGCATTCCAGGGTAAGTCAGCAACTCTACTTCGATTGCTCCGGGAACACGTCCTACCCAATCCAGTTCGGCACGACACCGCACATCCACGATTCTGGCATCCGGTATGGCTTGCAGCACGGCATGTGCTTCAGACGGTAGCAATGCACCTTTGTAGGGTACTCTCATATCCTCTGCCCGTTCGCGGGCAGTTTCCAGAATTTGATTGATATCTTTCATATTTCAACGAAATCCTTATCTATAAAAACCAGACTACCGTTTTTCACATCAGACAAGATATTTATTAGAGCTCTGACTTAAACTCTTTCTACTTTCTGAATGATGACGTCTTCCAGCGGAACATCCTGATGTCCGGCATAACGACCGGTTTTCACTTTTTTGATTGCGTCGATCACTTCCTTGCCTTCGACAACTCTGCCGAACACACAATAACCAAAACCCTGTGGCGTCATATTGGTGTGATTCAGAAAGTGGTTGTTGGCAACGTTGATGAAAAATTGTGCCGTGGCCGAATGTACATCGGAAGTACGTGCCATGGCGATAGTGTAGGCTTCGTTACTGGAACCCAGTGCGGCTTCATTCTGAATAGGTGCCAGAGTCGATTTTTCTTTCATTCCGGACGAATAGCCGCCGCCTTGGATCATAAAACCGTCAATTACGCGATGAAACAGGGTATTTTCGTAATGTCCACTATCAACATAACGCAAAAAATTTTCGACAGTGATTGGTGTTTTGTCATTGTCAAGTTCCAAAGTGATGACGCCGTGATTAGTATGTATTTTGACCATTCTGGTTTTTTCCTGGGTTTATGGATTTTTGGGGCTGACTGCAGCTGGAAGCAGTTTGATACTTTCGATAATGATCATTTTCCGAGGGACATCACTGTTGAAAGGCCCGTTTGCGCCGGTTGGTGAACTGGCAATATTATTGACTACATCCATGCCGCTGGTGACTTTGCCGAAGATAGTGTAGCCATATCCTTGCAGGGTGGGGGCGGTATAGTCAAGAAAATGATTGTTTGCGACATTGATAAAAAATTGTGATGAAGCAGAATGTGGGTCTTGGGTGCGTGCCATCGCAATGGTACCAATGGTGTTCTTAAGCCCGTTGGCGGCTTCATTTTCAACCGGCTGCCGGGTCGGTTTCTGGGTGTAATTCTGATCGAATCCTCCTCCCTGAATCATGAAACCGGCAATGACGCGATGAAAAATCGTGCCGGTATAGTAATTATCCTTGACGTAACTCAGAAAATTTTTGACTGTTTTAGGCGATTGATCGGGGTACAGTTCCACTTGTATTGCACCGAGATTGGTTTTGATTTCGACTTTTGGATTGACCGCAAAAGCTGAGGTTGCTGATATCATCAGGCACAGAACAAAGAAAAAACCGGTGGAGATGATTGATTTCACCAAGTGGGCAGTCTGTCGCTCAAAGAAGAAGGTTTTCATTATGTTATACTCATACGGTTTTGCCCCTGTTTTTCTCGGGGCGGGCGGTTGTTGTTGAAGACAAGCTCCTGATTTTACCAACAAAATAAACACCTCTACAATCCAACCTTCTTTTTCGTACATCCTTCCGATGCTTAAAATTTACGATACGCTAACCCGGTCCAGGCGTGAATTTATCCCTCTTACGCCCGGTGAAGTCAGAATGTATGTATGTGGCATGACTGTTTACGATTATTGTCACCTGGGGCATGCTCGTGTACTCGTCGTGTTTGACAGCGTTGTTCGCTGGCTGCAGACACTCGGCTACAAGGTGATTTATGTACGTAATATCACCGATGTCGATGACAAAATCATCCGACGGGCACTGGAAAATCATGAACCTTTCAGCGCGCTGACCGCCCGTTACATTCAGGCAATGGAAGAAGATGCAATGGCTCTTGGCGTAATCAGCCCTTCTTTCGAGCCGCGTGCAACCGAGTATGTCGACAGTATGATTGCAATGATCGAATCCCTATTGAACAAGGAGCTGGCCTACGTAGCCAGTAACGGAGATGTATTTTACGATGTACGGCGCTTTTCTGATTACGGCAAACTTTCCGGGAAATCACTTGATGACCTGCGTGCTGGTGAGCGTGTGGAAATCGATACCAACAAACGAGATCCACTGGATTTTGTGTTATGGAAAGCGGCCAAGCCTGATGAGCCCAGTTGGGATTCACCATGGGGCAAGGGGCGTCCAGGCTGGCATATCGAATGTTCAGCCATGAGCGAGCATTATCTGGGCGAGCAGTTTGACATCCATGGAGGTGGGCAGGATCTGCAATTTCCGCATCACGAAAATGAAATCGCCCAGAGTGAGGGTGTACATGGTCATTCCCATGTGAATTACTGGATGCACAATGGTTTTGTGCGGGTAGACAATGAAAAAATGTCCAAATCACTGGGTAATTTTTTCACTGTGCGGGAAGTGCTGGCTCGTTACCAACCTGAAGTGGTTCGTTTTTTCATTGTACGTGCGCACTATCGCAGCCCGCTCAACTATTCGGATGCCCATCTCAATGATGCCAGAAGTGCACTGGAACGTCTTTACACCGTGTTGAAGAATCATGCAGCTCCTCAGGATTCTGCAGCAGCTACTGCTGTGATCGACTGGGAAAATAATGTTTATGCTCGACGTTTCATGTCGGCAATGAATGATGATTTCAACACCCCGGAAGCGGTTGCCGTGCTGTTTGATCTGGCAAGCGAAGCAAACCGGACGGGTGACTCGCATTATGCCGGCTTGCTCAAGGCTTTGGGTGGAGTATTGGGCCTGTTACAGCAATCGCCGCAGCAATATCTGCAATACCCTGCTCATCTGCAGGATGGTCAGTATTCCATGGAAGAGATTGAAAATATGATCCAGCAGCGTTTGCAGGCACGCAAAGAAAAGAATTTTGCGCAGGCAGACATACTGCGTCAGCAGCTGGCGGAAGCCGGCATCATTCTGGAAGACAGTTCGCAAGGAACGACCTGGCGACGAGAGTAATGCTGTGTTGCATCAGGCCATTCGCCAGATATAAAGCACAGCACTACTGAAATCATCCAGCCTGATACACCGGTCAGGTTCGATACTTGGAACTGTAAAAGTATTACTGATAAAAAGACTGCCAGGGCGCATTTCCCGGCGTGCTTTCTCCCATAACCGGGGCATTGGTACAGGAGAAAGATAAGCATACACCACATCGTATCCGGACAGATCATGTTGCCAGATACTTTCCCATTCAAACTGGCAATCCTGTCTGGATAACAGGGCTCTCAACTTACTAATCCAGCAGGGCAGTATGGCGGTTTCAATCCCGTGGTAACTGCCATGGGGTAACATCTGTGCCAGTTTGCATGCTAGAGCGTTTTTCTTATAGTTGGAATCGAAGGGATTTCCCCGTGAGTTAAAATAAGAGAGGATAGAGGTGAGAGATGCCGAAAGCTTATTCAGAGGATTTGCGCTGCCGGGTAGTGGCGGACACGGAGAAGGGTCTGAGTATCAGGGCGGTGGCCGATAAATATTCGGTCAGCCCATCATTTGTATCGAAGATAACCTGCCTGTGGAGACGGGAAGGGAGCGTTTCCCCGC
>OBJA01000938.1_pt1 | contig 22329 bp, 16 predicted proteins | sample 1519751 | NCBI WGS metagenome assembly OBJA01 (sample SAMEA3881238, study PRJEB22517) | soil metagenome | biome: lake sediment; feature: soda lake sediment; material: sediment, water from around vicinity | place: India | collected 2013-12-23 | depth 3 m
GAGCGATACGATCCCCTCCCCTGTTATGATTGAAAAAAGCACATCCACCTGATCCCCCGCTACAGGGCAATGTGGAAAATTCCTTCGGGGGAGAAAGAGGGGTGATGCCGGGAAAGAAGGAGTATTGAATTCCAGCTCTGCAATATTAAATCTTTAGATTTAACTGCTGCCATTCCCAAAAATGTTAGCTTTTTGCAAATTTGCCTCTTGCTTATATAAGGGAAATCCCATACATTGCAATCCCATTATTCACAGTTTGCCCGATTGTTTACATATATGTTAATAGATCTAGAATATCCAAAAAGTCTTGAATATAGCACCGATGGACAGCATCTGCCCTTGGAATTTTTTATGCTCACAATCCCTGAATGTAGGACCATTGATCTAAAATTAGGATATTTCAGCTCAAATGCCATCCGTACCTTAGCCTACGGCTTTGCCCAATTTATTTACAATGGAGGAAAGATGCGGATTATCACCAACCACTTTCTTAATTATAAAGACAAAATGCTTATTTCTGATGAAAATCCTTCTGAGGATATTTTTCAGGAAAAAGCTATTCAGTATGTAATTGAAAACGATTTGCATAGATTAGGGGAAATACTCAGTGCAGGAGACCAACACTTCTTTAATTGCCTGAAATACCTTTTAAAAACCAACCGCCTGGAAATTATTCCTGTTAAACTAAAACCCAATAAATTAGCTCATTTTAAACAAGGAATCCTGAATGATGGAGTTCATCAAATATATTTTAGTGGAAGCTGTAATTTTACCTACAAGGGATTGGTAGATAATGGAGAAAGCTTGAGTATTTCAAGGTCATGGGGAGAGCCTTCTGAAAAATTCAAAATAGAAGAAAATGCCGCAAGAATGGATGAGATATATAAAAAGGAAGATAAAGGATTTATATATCTTAAACCAGATCAAATCATTGAAGTTATAGAAAATGTTGGGCAAGACAAACATCTTAACGAGTTATTAGATCATGAAATAGAGGTACTCACAGAAACCTCGGGTCATTTTAACAGCAAGAGATCTTTCAAAACATATTTAGAAAATTACATTCAAAAAGTAAAAAAAGAAAAAGCAAAGCTTCGTTTCCCCTTTAGTGAAGGGCCCAGGGAGTACCAAAAAACTGCCTATGAAAATTGGGTTGCCAATGGGTATAAAGGTATTTTTGCTATGGCCACCGGCACAGGAAAAACAATAACTGCCCTGAATTGCCTTTTGAATGAATATTTAAAAACTGGATATTACTTTTCCTTGATCCTTGTACCCACTAATGATCTCCAGAAGCAATGGGTTAAGGAAGCCGCTAAATTTAACATCCAGGACCCGATTGTAGTTGGAGTTGAGTCGGATTGGAAGAAAAGACTGAGCCGGTTAACAACAAATCTGGAGTTCGGAAGAAAAAAATCTTTTTTAATAATATCCACATATGCTTCTTTTACGCGCGATTCCCTTCAAAATTTCATAAAATACCTGCCCAAGGAAACCATCCTGATAGCTGATGAAGCGCATAATATTGCGGCCCCCAGGACGCTGGAAGCCTTACCTTCTGTGTTTTTTGAGAAAAAAATAGGATTGTCTGCCACACCAAAACGAATATACGATGGTGAGGGGACTGAGGCTATGAATGATTTCTTCCAGAACCACCCCCCTTATTGCTACACCTTTCCCATGGAGGAGGCAATTGCGAAAGGTATTCTTTGCCAGTATGAGTATTTTCCACATCTGGTGACTTTAACCACTGAAGAATTTGAGGAATACAAGGAAATCACAAAGAAACTGGGGAAGCATCTGGATCCCGAAACCAAATCGTTCAGGGATAATGATGCTGCCACTCATTTATTGATGAAAAGAAAAAGGATTATTCATAAAGCATCTAACAAAATATCCGTATTCCAAAGGATTATTCAGGAGGAGTACAGAAAGAGAGGAAACCTTAAGTACACTTTTGTTTATGTGCCAGAAGGCTTTGACAATGAAAGTGATGAGGACGAGCGAATTATTCAACAATACAACCAATCCATAATGGCCCTTAGCAGTGCTACACGGGTATCTGCCTTTACCGGTGAAAGCTCCGACCGGTCTTTCTTGTTAAAAGCTTTTGAAGAGGGAAAAATCGATGTCTTGACAGCCATGAAATGTTTGGATGAGGGAGTTGACGTGCCCAGAACCGAATTGGCTATTTTCTGTTCAAGCACAGGAAACCCCAGACAATTTATTCAACGAAGGGGCAGGATACTAAGGCAACACATTGAAAAAAAATATGCTGTGATACATGATCTGGTAGTTATTCCACAGTTTGATCCAAATGATACTGATAATGCCACTTTCAATCTTGAGAAGTCACAGGTTGAGAATGAATTAAAAAGAGTAGCTGATTTTGCTTACATGGCCCGCAATCAATATGAGGCAATTGAAAAGGTAGAATCAATTTGCAAACATTATGATCTTCACCTTTTCGAGATAAAGAAGAAATTGGAGTAAAAAGACTTGCTTTATATCTTTATGTTTTAGAATTTTGGAACCAAATAATAAGAGATAAGAACTATGAACCGTAATGATATTTTTTCAAAGTTTATTCAGAATCCATTATTAAAAAAACACTTAAATATGGATGATGAGAAACTAATGAAACTTAGGTTAAGCTCCCCTTCACCAAACCGCCTGGTAGATGTTATCAAAACAGCCATACTGAACCTGGATGAGAATCAATCAACTGATTCCATAGCTAGAAAAATTAACCAATCATTTAAAAGGAGCATTATATGATAATAAAATCTATAGCTGCTGAAAATTTCCAGTGTTATTCTGGTTGTTTGAATCAAAACAGATTTGATTTTCGAAAAGGATTAAATGTTATAATAGGTGATAATGGTTCTGGGAAATCCAAATTATATGATGCTTTCTTTTGGGTCCTTTATGATAAGATTTTTGATTCACTTACCAGGAAATTAGTTTCAACTTCTGATGTAAATATTGGATTGATATCTGATAAGGCAAAAGCCGAATGCCTGGTGGGAGAAAAAATTACCGTTAAAGTTCAACTGATTCTTCAACATTACAAAACGGATACTACCTATCCTGAAGAATATCTTCTTGAAAGAAGCTACACAATCCAAAAAGTTAAAGAGGTCGAAGACTACAACTCCCTGGAAGCCTGGAAACTGCCCCCGGGGAGCAATAAGCTGGTGGAGAAAAAAGACATCCTCGATTTCAAACCTTTACCTGGAGTCCATGCTTTTGAAAATGTCGTTCAAATGCTGATTCCCACCGATATGAGCCAGTACTTATGGTTTCAGGGTGAACAAGTAGATAGCTTAATAGATTTTAAATCAGAGAGTTCCCTCACCCAGGCCATCAATATATTGAGCGACATATCATATTATGACACCATTATTGAAGTAGCTAACAAGGTTTACAAGCAAGCAGAAAATGCATACAAAAATGAATTAAAAGAAAAATCCGAAAATGAAGGTCTCTCACGGCAACATGTTGAGAGACATTCATTTCTGGAAAAAGCCATAGAGAAAGATGAAGAAAACCTGGCTAAAATCAATGAAAACCTTCAAATAGCAGAAGATTATAAAGACGATCTGTTGGCGAAAATAAAAGACGCCCAGGAAATGGAAAAATTGAAAACAGAGTTAAAACATTCCAGGGAGAAGGTCAATCACATTAAAGAAAAGCTTGAAACTGCACGAAAAGGATTCAACAACAACCTCTTCAAACATCAGTGGATTCTTAGAAATGGGGAACCATATTTTAAGAAATATGAAAATCTGCTGAAAGACTATGAATCCCATAGGGAGGATTTAAAAATGGATCTTAAAATTAAGCAACAACAAGAAAACGCCAGGAAAAATCGCTTGCCAGAAAACGTACCCAATGCGACCTACCTCAATGAAATGATAAAAGAAATGCACTGTTTTCTGTGCGATCGTGGATTTGGGGAAAATGATCACGCCCATAATTTCCTTCAGGAATTATTGGAAAAGACTAAAAAAACCAGGGTGAGCATTTCTGATGTTGTAAAACATGATTTGAAACCATCTTTTCAGCAGCTTTATAACAATGCATATAATCTGAAAGTCAATGCCATTAACCGAATAGACGAATCAATTACCCAGGAACTGGAAAAAATCGAAGAACTTGAAGCTCAACAAAAGACGGCCATCCAAAATCATGAGTTTTTGGATCAAAAACTGCAACAACTTATTGGGACTAGCTCAATAGACGAAAACAAATCACGTGAAATAGTTCGTGATTTTCAGCAATATGACAGGGATAAATCAAAGTTTCAGGGACAGAAATTTGAAATCACACAAAGACTTACTAACCATAAGGAAGAACTGAAAAATGTTCTTGATAAAATGAAACAAAATGTTAGTGAACCCATAAATCAGGAAATAATAGAAAAAAAAGAAACCCTGGAGTTATTTCTGGAATTGGCAAAATCCACCAGAGAAATGGTTTATGAGGAACAAATCAGGAGGATTGAAGAGGAAGCCAACAAACATTTCCAGCAAATGACCATGAACAACAGATCGGTCCAGGGAAGAATTATTCTTAAAAAACATGGCAACAATTATATGCCAAAAAATGTGGATGAGAATGGCATTGAACTTACCTCGCCGAATGATTCAAACATTATCCTCATTAAACTGAGTACCATTCTGGCTATTGTAACTGCCAAAGGCAAATCCGAATTTCATCCCCTTATCTCCGATGCACCTACTTCAAAATTCAGCGACAATTATACTTTAGGATTTTGTGATACGATTGATGATGTTTTTACACAGAGCATCATCTTCAGCTATGATTTCTTCCACAATCTCCCGTTAAGAAAGCGATTGCTTAGTGAGGTAAATAATCTGGGGGCTGTCTTTCTTATTGAGCCCTCCATTAAAGACGTGGATAGAACCAATAGAAAAAAATTAGCAACACAAATAACTCCTTTAAATTAGCATGATAGATTTAATTGAAGAATTGGGGAAAAAGAATCCAAGGTATTCCCTCAGGCATCGTAAGCTTATCCAGGGCTTTGCCCGTAAGGGTGCTATAGATTATCATGAACTGGGTGAGAAGAGCTATGACCTGGGCAAGTTCTTTACGAACTTTTATGAGTTCTACCTGTATGCAACCTTTATCGGAATATATACAAAGAATCCGGTTCCTATTAATGACTCAGAAGAAACCAAAGTCTTTGGTGTACCAATGAGAGACTGGAATTCCAACGGTTCAGGCCAAACGGTTCAGTACCTTTGGATGACTATGTTGGTATTGTCTGAATTAGATTTGAATTCACTTGAAAAAATGGAGCAGAAAGAGGTTGAGCGGGAAATGCTAAAAATCAGCAGGCTGATTGAAGCATATGCCAATGGAGGCTTTGAGTTTATTGAATCAAAAGTTGAAGAAAACCCGGCTTTTTTTGAGGATGATGATTGCTTTATAAAGTTACTGAAGGAAGTATGAGACTTTTAAATATATATATTTGAAAGACGAGAAATCTTTTCTTCAAGCGCAGAAATTTTTTTTCCTGGCCTCCAATGGTTTAGTTCTTTTACCAAGAGTAATAAATCCTTATGCGTTCTTATAAATGCTTGTGGTAAGTTGCCTATGGCTTCCACCAAATTTTTGTGTGAATCATCAGAGTAATTATGAATCATTTCTAAGATCGCACTTAATCGATTTTGCAATTCATTATGCAGCGGTTGCTTTTTTAATTCTTTTACCTTATTTTCAAGAGCTAATAAAGGTTTACTATAAAATTTTTTCAAAGACTTACATTCTCTCTCAAGGATTTTAGAATTTATATAACCCTTCAGACGAAACACAATAAGTAGATCAACTGAATCTAGAATTTGCCCTATTTGATTAATTTCGTAATATTTAGAGAATTCAAGCTTTGCAACGTCATCATCCGTAAAAAAACAAACTTTCAGCAGATTTTTCCCAGACCTATCATCCATAATTATTCGACTCAAATCTAAAGAGTGACAAATTGACAAAAATTCTCCATCCTCTTTTCCTCCTTTCCTAATTCGAAATACATTAGCTGTGAATTCTTTAGGGTTTTCGATTTGTTCGTAACGAATCAGTTTTTCGAGGTCTTTTATGATGGCTTTTTCGGTATCGTCATCTCGAAAATGAAGACCATCTTTTTTTTTTCTGCCAATCTCATGATAAACCTGTGGAGCGATATATACACTTGAAAAACTTTTTTGCAGATAACCAATATAAGTGGCATCTTCAGTTAGGTTGACCAGGTTAAAAATTGTACAAGCATCAACAATTGCTATCATTTTCCTTCCCAAGAAATTAATTCATCTTTTATTTTATCAACGAAATTTCTATCTATTGACTTTTTTCCATTCAGAAGACCATATTCTAGAACTAGAGAAAAAACCTCGTTGATTTTTCTTACAGACAAATTACCTATGTGGTTTAAAATATAATCCACGCAATCCTCCTCGAAGGGGAAGAAAACATTTTGCTGGGTACTTTCAATACGGAACTTTTCATTGGACATTAGCTCCTTTACATAATTTTTCGCCTCGGGTATACCTGAGACATCAAATTCTATCCTTATTTTAGCTCTTGAAGCAAGTGATTCACTTAGGGTTACTGATAAATCTTCAATTTCATAGAAGGTTTTAGGAGTGAAGTTCAAGAATAAAAGCAAATTGTTAGAAACGCCATCAAACAATTGTCTTAAAAACGCAACGAATCTTTCCTGGCTAACCTTAGAGTAAGTGTCAATATCTTCAAACTCATCAATCCAAATTTGGAAGGAGGAAAAAACAACTTTTTCGAATGTGATCAGGTTTATATAAGCCGCGATAAAATTTACAATTTGTTCGTCGTCTTTAATTCCGAATGGAAGACCTAATTTACCCAAAGTAGTTTTTGATGCATCTCCAAATAAATAAGATTCAACATCAGGAAGCTTATTTGATTCAATTTCAATAATAATGTTGAATAGTTCTTTTATAACAGTATCTGTTGCTATTTTATCCAGAAGATCCTTGCCATTACTTACTTCTTTTAAGTCTTTCTGAATTTCTAAAATTCCAATTTGACCAAGAAAGGCTCTAAAAAAAGCTTGTACGGGATCCCTTGTTGTTCTAGGTAATGATATTTTCACAGTCTTAACCTTAGCTTTGCCATTTTTTGTAGCTAGGTCGTTTGTGGCATTTGTTCTCGTAAAATAATTAGCAGCATGAGTTTTTCCACTTCCGTAACGTCCCCAATTTAATACAATTCGGGATGGTGAGGTTAGAATTGAAAATTGAATTCGATTTTCAATATTCTTTTTTAAGTCGTTAAATCCAGCCCAAATTAAATCTTCAGCTGAAATTGCAGGTCCAATCCTAAAGGGATTCTCTCTTAAATGGTAAATTGAAAAATCCATGTTTTACTTTTTTAAGTATAATGAGCCATCATTCTCCGAAGCGTACCAATCAACTCCAAAAGTTGTTGATTTTGAGTTTTGAAGGTAATCTTTAACTTCCCTAAATTCCACAACCATGTTATACTTGAAAAACAAAATATAGCAAATATAATAAATTGCATTAGATGCAGGTATTCTCCTTGGAGCTATTGTTTTAAACTGTTCAAATGATTCAAGTAGTAATTCCTTAATAATTTTTTCAGGTAGAGACTTTTCTCGATAATTTAGATTGTTGATAATCGAAAAAGTTTTAAAATAATTGTTTTCTAAAAACGACTCCATAATGGAGTGCTTATCATTATTATAAAGGTAACTTTTAATGAGAATACGATGAAGAAACTTGCCTGATGAGTTTAGAGTGTATTTTTTTTGGCCTGAAGAATAAGTTACAGATGCTAAACCTAAATCAACCATCCAATTAATTCTAGGTTCAACAATATGTTCCAAGTAGACCATTTCTTTTTTCCAGCTTTTTATCCTTTTATCCAATTGGTTCTTAAAAAAAATATCAGCTTTTTTGGATCTTTTTAACTCTTCCAGTAGAAAATTTTTAAACAATAATTTAATTGATTTTGTACTAGCTTCTTGATTAATATAGAACAGAATATCTAGGAGGCTGCAGAAATATAATGAATCATTTTTAAGAATCTGATGCAGAAAAAACATTTTGTCAAAATCATTTAACAAAAAAGGAGAATTATCAGGTTCTTCCCAAAATGATAATTGCCTTTGTTTTAAATACGGGTATATAATAGATATAGATATTTGTCTATTAATAGCAGTGTAAACTTTTGCGTGTTTTGATAATAAGTATGAATTGTTTACAACTGTTAGAATAGAGAATGCTCTTAATGTGTCAATATAAGGCATGGATGATATACCTGATTTCGTCAAGTTTATCATACCCCTTTTATCTACATAGGAAGCTTCGAAGCCTTTTAAAGTGGCTGCCTTAGCCTCAACAAGTTTTGGTAGAAAATTTATTGGAATAAATTTATGTTGATTCAAAATTTCAATAATAAGCTTCCAATAACCAATTCGACGAACTTTTGTATTAGTACTAGTAGTATTAATTAAATTTTTCCTTTTGGTGGAAAAGTGGTAATTAATATCTAATACCTCATCTTTATAATCAAATTCATTAGTTTCCTTAAATAAATAATTTAATTCATCATAACTCAATCCTGAACAGTCAAGGGAGAAGCTAACAATTGGAAAAGAACGAGCGCAAAAAATGCTACCTGGATCTACCTCAATAAAGTAAAATGGAATCCTATGGAAACGGCGATAATAAATGATTATAAGATTTGAAATTTTTGAACTTATAGAAGGTACACAAAGATCATTATCGTTATATGTAAAATCTTTTCTTAAAAAAAATCTTTGCTTACTTAGATTATGTAAAGATTGAGGATTATGATAAATAGCATTTATTGATTGTCTTTCCGAGCTTGCTTCATATGGGCTAGGAACATGTATTTCAAGACAAACTTCTTCTCCCTCAAGACTTATCCTAAATTCATTCTCAGAATCAGAATAATCCCAATTAGATTTAATAACATTATCTATCTGAAAGAGTTCGCCTAAATTCATATAAAACAATTCGCACAAATATCATCTTCATCCGTTAACAAATCTACAAGTTTATTGGATTTGTTTTTAGCCAGTTGTTTCTTTTTCAGGGATGCAATGAAGTCAATCTTTATCTGATCAGCCCGATCAGGCTGGATGAGATCATCAAGGGTTTCATTATCCATCCAGCTGTAGCCGTTCTTTTCATACTCCTGGGCTTGTTTGAAAAGCTCAGGATGCTGCTCATACAGCCAAACCCATTCTATCTTTCGCTGGTAAAAACAGAAAAAACAACCTGACCTGCTTCTGTTATAGGTACCCTTCTGGCCGTTTACCTCAAATTCCACTTCCTGGTAGTACTTAGGTATCTGAACCCCATTCTGCTTAAACAACTCGAACACCTGGTTCAATCCGATGCTATCTTCATTTTCCACCAAAGAATACGCATTCAGATGGGATACAGGGTAGTTCTTCTCTTTTAGAAAATCAAATACTACCCGGTTGAAGGCAGCAATACTTAGTTGAAGCAAATCTTTCAATTTGCTTGAAAAAAGGTACTTGGGTGAAAGGGGTTCGTTTACGATCTGCTGGTACCTTTCCATTAATTCATCCTGCCCATGTTTCAGGTACAACTCAGCAATCTTTTCCCTGTTTGAATTATGCAGTACCTCGTGAAGGATTTCCAGGCTCCAGATATGCTTGCGGAATGGGAAAATAGATTGAATATTGGATTTTGTGGAAACATAGCCTTCTCTGTCTTCATCATCCCTGATACCCACGTAAGAAATGGCCAGATCATCCCCTAGCCACCTTTCAAATGGCTCAAGTTTTAGCTTCAGAGTACACCAGCGGGCTGTTGAGGAAGGAAGAAATCCATTATAAAGATCCAGGTAATGATCAAATGGGTTTTTATGGCTATGATTTGCTTCAAGGCGAATAATCTTCTTCCCAAGGAAGGATTCAAGCTCCTGTATCAGCTCATAAGTTTCAGGCAGTTCCTTGCCGGTATCGGAAAAATAATATTCCATATCAATTTCCGGATGCCGGACCTTCATATACATGGCAAGGGCAGCACTATCCTTTCCACCGGAAATTCCCAGAACATGTCTTACTTTTTTACTCATTCTCAATTTCTTGTTGTAGCAACTTAATTAAAATGGCAATGTTCATTTGTTTGTCATTCCCATTCAACACTTCCTGTATTTTATGCTTCTTTTCTTCTGCGCTTTTCAATTTGCTCTTGGGAAGCCGAATAAGGTTTTTCTGAACACCTTTTACCAGCGATGTCAGCTCCAGTTTAAAAACTTCCTCTTTAGCTTCATCAACATCTTTGCTGCTAATCTCTGACAAGTTATCAAGCTCATGAATACGCTTTGGGAAAAGATTTTGGAAAATGGATTCATCCTCGTCTGTAAACTGTTCCAGAGATTTATTCAGAATGGCTGTGGCTATTGAGCTTATCCACGACTGCCGGTCATCCAATGGGGTATTGATACGTTGCAGCAGGACCCTTAATTTTGGGTCAATCTGTTCCTTTTTAACCTTTTTGAAGCGTTTTTGAAGCAGGATCTTGTTATCGGGAAACCCGATTCTATCATCACTGATACTTGAACAAATAACCTCCTCAATCCGGTTTACCAGGTTGGAAAAAGCGCCACTTAATTCCCTTGTAGTACCCTGGAGAATAATTGAAAATTCTTCCAGCTTTATGTCTTTTTGAAAGTCAGTCAATGTAAAACCTAAAGCCTGTGGAATATCTTCAAAAAACACCTTCTCCGGATCAGTAGCATTAGAAATGGCTTCGCGCAATCGGATGGCTTCCTTGGTTAATCTTTTTGTCTGAAGAGCAAAAGGTGACAGACGCTTATAGAAAACCAAAAAAGGCTTGATGGTTTCAATAAAGGTATCCGAATCAGCCTCTTCCTGTTCAATTAAGTTCAAAAAGTTCCGGTACCGGTTAAAGATATTTAAGCGGGTTTCACTGAGGTTATAAGTACTAAGCCTGTATTTCTGGGGCTGCTTTAGAGCAACCTCCAGTGTATCAGCAGTTAAGGTAGGGACAAAAACATCATTTTCATAAAGTGCAAAATGCTTCTGTTTGGCAATCAGAAAAATCTGCACCCAAAACTCAATGAACCCCTGTTTTAGCTTAAAGGGCTTGTTTTGCAAAACTTCTATGAAATCAACCAAATTGCGGGAAGCCAAAGCACAATCTGACAGGAATTTTTCCGATGCATCCCACAAGTACCTGAAACTAGCCTCTGCAGGGGGTCCTAAAAACCATTCACCACGGGCATTCTGTTGATGAATCCCGGTAGCCCGTAACAAAGCAAAGTAGATCGTCTTTTCCGGGGGAAATTTTTGTTCATCAAGCCCAATAATCGGCAAATGACTATTATTCAAAAGAAGTTCAACCAGGTTCTTCTTGGCATACGAAATAGCCCCACTTAACTTCTCCCGGTTCATCAACTCATTTTTTAGCCTGGGAGTATACGGATATACCTGTTCACAAATCTGAGATAGAAACAGGTTCATTTCCCCGCTATTATTAAAACTTTTTTGTTCCCCCTGAAAAAACCATGCGACTTCTGCTCCTTGTCCATAAAAGGACTTTTGTACAAAACGTTTGATCTCCTCTTCAGCCTCAAAAAGATGGGCATTTAACTCTGCAAGAGCTATTTGATCATCTATACATTTTCCCTTTACCAGCTGAATTTTTTCAACATCAATAAGCAAGTTTCTGATTCTTTCAACGTCTTTAAACCATCCGTATAAAACAGCTCCCTGGTTTTCCTTGGAAAACTCTTCAACAACATCCCTGGGTAAAGCTTCATTAAAAAGGAGATTGATGTATCCGTCAATAGAACCTTCAGCTTGTCTCTGTATTGGCGTTTCTGAAATTTCAAAAACAAAATATCTTGGTGTTCCTGTTTCGTAAAATATTCTTTTTGCTGGAATTACAGGTAGATTTATATGTTTTTTTAAGAAATGTACTACGGAAAATTCTTTTGAAACGACCCCTTCAGCCAATTCAAGTTCATGATTTAAGTCAAAATCTGATCCCTTGAAGAGTAAATATCTTTGGCTGTAATTTCTATACCTGATAATTTGCTTGGCTTCCAACTTTTCTATCAGATATTCTGGGTTTTGTATCCCCAAAGCAATGCTAGCGTATTTGGACAAGAACTTTTTAGATAATTTTTGTCCTTGTCGGCCTAGTACAGAAACCAAGCCTATTGTTTTTATGAGCTTGGCAACCTCTTCATATTGTTGTTCAAAAATTGATTCTGCTCTTTGAAGGGCTTCATCAATGGCCTTCCAATGCACAGAATCTGGATTAAAACGAGAATTCAGAAGGCTATGAAAGTTGAACTTTAAATAGTCAAAAAGGCATGCTACATTAAAGTATTGTTCTCCACTCTTGTAATCATTTAATCCTAAATGGTCTTCAGAATCTAACAAGTAGAAAAGTGAACGCTCATTCTGCCCATATCTTTGAAAGGCAACAGTTGCAATGGATGCAGAAAGAATATCGAACGGGAAAAGCTTTCTGGAAAGCTCTGTTGAAAAGTAATCCCTTAATGGAAACACATCTGCTTCCTGGATTGCATCAAGTAATTCTTCTTGATCAGATGACTCTATGAAACAGGGTAGACCTTTCTGGGAAATTCTTTCAGAGGCTAAGAATAACAGCTGCTCAACAGGCTCATTAAATGAAACCTCAATCAACCTACCCTTTACTTTGTCCCATTCCTTCTTTTGGCCTTTTGATAAAGAAAGGGCATATTCTTCAAATGGCTGATGAAGCGTGGTTATAAATAAAACGGGTAAATCAGGAGAACTTACAAACTCAGCAAGTTGCTGAATAAAATACAATTCTTCTTCAGGATTTTCCTTTGCCGCATACTCCAGGAATTTGCCAAATTCATCAACAATTAATAATTGTCCTTTTCCTGTAATTGCTTTTTCCTGAAACACACTTCTTAATTGAGAAAAGATATCCTCCTGATAATCAATCCTAAAGCTTTGGCAAAAAGCAGATTTGAAGGACACGTAATCCCCAACGATAAAATTGGGCTCAAAAGCGTCAATTTTTTCAAAAAGTGGATTGGGAAAATAATTGGCTTTTTGATTTAGTACTTTTTCAACAGCAAGCAAAAAAGATGATTTCCCAGTTCCATAGGCACCAATGATATTAAACGATTTAATTCCATTGACAAATCCATTGGTGATTTTTTGAAAAGCTTTTTCTCCATTCCGTGTCGGAATATATCCATTTAGATTATCCTTATCCCTAAGAATATTAACCGATGGAGAGTAATATTTAGTTTCCATAATACGCTTGTAAAACATCCCACTTATTTATTCCTTCAGGTAGAACCAGAACTACATTTCCGGCCGTCTCCGAAAGAACAATCCCATCCCATAAATTTTCCAGATCTTTCAATTTCTTGTATAGCCCATCCCTGTTAAGCATAAATGCAAGCCCAGGACCATTTGGTTCAATTTCAAGTGTTTTGAAACCAATATTAAGCTGTTCAGGAAAACGATCTAGAATGGAAAATAGTAAAATTAAAGGGTGTAAATCATCGCGGCTTTCCCCATGCAGGTAAAACCACTCAACCTTTTCTTTTTTATTGGTTCCCTCTTTCAATTCCTCTTCCACAGCAGAATGCAATAGTCCCAGTTCCATCATCAGACTATTGATCTCTTCTTCAAAATCCTTGACCATACTAAATTCAGGGCGTCGATACAGCCGGATAAAAGTGGAAATATCCTTCTCGATAGTATTGCTGTTCAAAGAATTATCATCGAGCTCATCATACCTCCGCTTGATAAAAGAGGAGAGCTGATTTTTGCTAAAAACAGATCGCTCTTTCCTCAAATCATTAAAAACCAAACTATATATTGATGCATATTCAGTTTTTAAAAGAAAATAATGAAGAAGCCAGGTTGAGCCAACATTTTCCAGATAAGGATCAACACCTTCATCCTTCTTAAAAAGAAAATGAGCAAAATGAGTTAAAGTTCGGTTGTCTTCTTCCAGCAGACCCAGGGCCTTCATCCAAAATTGAATGGAGGTCACCATATTTTTCCCTACCCCTAAATGAACCACAGCATCTTCACGCGAGAATTCCCCATCATTAGCAAGGAAATCATAACCTTTTTTAGGCCAATATGACCTAACCACAAACGTATCGTGGCCCGAGAATCTTAATTTTTTCATAACGGCCAAAATTAGGGAAGAAAAACCAAAATATATAATTTTCCTTCTCAAAAGAAATGGGGAGATTTACGCCTTATAGGGCGATTCTCTTTCATAGTAAATATAGTGATTTTCTGCTGGGGAATAGCACAGCAAGGGATAAATCTTCTGCAAAAACCAAGTAAAAGATCAAGGTAGAAAAAGAATATTACTTAAGCCTAAAGCACTTATCTACAATATTTTATCCCTTTTTTCAAGATTATGCTTTGCACAAAGCAACTGAATATTTTCTGCCTTTAAAGATGTTCCACCTTTTGAAAAGGGTAAGATGTGGTCGAAATGGATTGGTATTGCTACCACATTTAACACACATTCCCCTATCGCGTTTCCAAACCTCGAGCTTTACATCAGTAGGTATTATCCTATTATGGTCAATGTCTCCAAGAACATTTTTCTTTTTATTGTCTTGTTCAACAACCTCGGAAGTAGAGACCAGCAAAAACTTGAAAACATTACGGCCATCAACAAGTTTCTTATATACCCCACGCAATTCAAACATTCCATTATATACCCAAATTCCGTCCAGTATTTTTTCATAAACCTTCACCAGCTCTGCAGGCCTTTGTCCTTTAATATACAAATTAGCAGCCTTTTCAAACTTACCATTTTGGGTCAATCCCGATTTTGTCCTGCTCACTTGATCAACCTGCTTAGGAAATGGAGCCTGATTTTTGGGCACATCATGGCCTTCATAGATTAATATTTTCCCTTCATTTAGAATTTTATCAGCATAGGGAGCATTGTCTTTCTGCGACATTAATATTATACTATATCTTCCATTCGCACGAAAGTTCATCCCACGCTGCAGGTTAAACTTTTCAGCATCACACATTTGACGATGTGATATGACATCCCCTGGCTCAAACATAATGCATGCTAATTGTTAATGATTTTATTGCGCAATATAGCAAACATTCATTTATCCGTGGAAATATTAATGAAGAACTACATGGAAATTAAATAAAGAGTTAAGAAGGGGCAGATTAATTTATGAAGAATCTTATTTCCCCCACCTGTTCAAACAGTACCTTGCTACTTCTTCCAAATCCTCAAGCCTTCGGGATGAGGCCTCACCCCGGACATAAAATTCTTTATTGCCATCCCTTCCTTTCAGAAATACCGGCCCAAAGTTATTGGGAGTTACCACCACCCCAAAAACTACCTTTCCTTCCATCTCCACAAATTTTCCCGTCACATTGCTTTTTACCGCGAAAGACAAAAAGTGCCTCAGCATCTGATCGAATTCAAGCCTGAAGAAGTCTTTTACTTCCTTCCCATCGGCTAAACTAAAATCATAATCCAGACCTTGTATTTTTCCATCATCCTTTACTCCGATGAAAAGAACTCCACCGTTTGAATTAAGAAAAGCACAAATTGCCTTGGCAATGATGTATTTCACTCCTATGCCTGCTTTCCCGGTAGAAAAGTTATAGAGCAAGGCAGGTTTATATTCTACCTGATTGCTTTCGCCCGAACTGGCGATCGATTCCCAGTTAATTTCATGCGTCGCATGAGATTCTTCATTTGAGGCAGCCGCATCATCCTTCCACCAGAAGATCTGATCATACCCCGACCAGTCAAATGGAGTTTTGATAATGATGGATTGACCTGGTTGATCATCTCCATACCCTTCCATCCATTCATATTTGCTGAAAAATACTACTTCAACTTCCTGATTATTAGTGGAATAATTATATTGTTTATAATACTCCATTTCTTCAGCCAGGTAATGTGATAGGAGCTCTTCAGGATTATCAGCATCAAAATGTATATTACCTATTCCATGGATAAAAACTTCCGTCCTCCTGGGAAAATCAATTTCAACACCATCAATAAAAACACTGGGAGGATCAGGCAAAGGCTGATCTATTTTCATAAAGACTCCCATCCCGTATTTAAGGGTTTGTTGATCTTTGTTTGAATCCTGAAGTTGCAGATGATCAAAAAAAGGAGCCAGGGTTTCCCTCGCCTGCCTGTCGGTATAATTCCTGGCATTTTTCGACTCCATCAGCACATCAACATAATTCTGATAAAAGCTGAAGGCCCTGTTCCTTGCCTTTATAGGGCTTTCATCAAAAAAAGCCTCCTCAAACTCGATGAAGTCAATTTTATCATTAGTGATAAAGCGAATGAGTTTTGCTCTGACGATATAGTGGAATGCGGGTTTCAATGTTGTTCTTTAAATAGTTTAGCAAAATTATCTCCCTCCAAAAAAAAGGTCCTCCAAAGTATATAATATCATTCGTATTCCAAAGCTCTTTATTCAATAATTTCTGAAAGCAATTCCTAAAATAAAAGATAATAATTTGCGTACATTTGATAGTGAATCATAAGATTGTTGGTTATCTATGAAAACATTTATTGCGGACATTATCCCAAAAATCAGAAGATACAGCCAGAAGCTTGACAATATTACCCTTCTGACAAATCAACATTGGGTGGTAATTGACGAATTAAGAAATTCTAAATTCGTGTATATTTTCAGAAGCAATTCTGAATTACTGATCTCTCAGAATGGAAAAGTAGAAAAAGGGAAATGGGAATACCTGGGTAACAACTCTTTGCTCATTGAACGAAAGGGAGAGAGCTATTTATTCCGCCATGGGTTTTTTGATTCAAATGTTTTGGCACTTAAAGTGGATGGATTGGATGAATACGCCTTCCTGGTGAACGAAAACAACCATGGAGGCGAACTCAATTCTATAGACAAGGTGTTAGTTTTCCTTGAAAAAAGGTACCTTAACATGATTCCTCTAAATCAACTTCTTCCTGGAGATAATGTAATAAATGCACCGGATGTTAGGAACAAGCTGGCTTTAATTCCTATGAAAAACCAGATGAATAAGTATGGTTTTGTAAATTCCGATGGAGACCTTGTCATTGACTTCCGCTATGATTTTGCCAAAGAATTTTCTGAAGGCCTGGCCCTTGTCTTTAAAACAGTAAAGGGCAGAGATTTATACGGTTTTATTGATGAATTGGGTAATGAAGTTATTCCTTTAAAACACGAGTATGCGCTATGCTTTAAAGAAGGTTTGGCCGTAGTTAGAAAGAACAGGCTCTTTGGATATATCAATAAGGAAGGGAAAGTAGTAATTGATTTTATTTATGACGATGCCGACCCATTCACAAATGGTACAGCTACAGTCAGAGAATTTGACCGCTTCTACCTCATCGACCAGAGAGGATGCCTAATTAAAGAACTCCCACAATTATATTAAGGAATTAGTCAATCAATCTGCTTCTGCTATACCTTCCGCTACACCTCCCTTTAAGGCCTTAACCGCTACCTGGCAGGGGAATCTACCAAATGCAATTATCTGACCGGATGCGGCAAGGCTGTATCAGGAGTTAAGAAAGCTTGGGGTGGAGTTTGAGATTCGGTGGGGGAAGAATGCTAAAGATCATTCGGAGGTGGAATTAGGTTGGAGGGGTTTACATTAATCCTCAGTTTTTTTGAAAAGCAAATATTTTTTAACTGTTTATATATTATTTTATTACATTAGCCTGATATTAGATTAAAGCAATTTTCCAATATTTTTGGAAAGGGTAGAATTAACTGCAATTAGTTTTTTTATCAATACAATAAAACGAAACTCACATGATACTTGAAAAAAAATCCAGAACATATGAAACTTTCGAGACTAAAAGTTTCATAACAGTAAGACAATTATTAGCAATACTGAATGAGGAAAATCCTTACAAAAAAGATTTAATTCAGGTTTTTAAAATAAACGGAAATGAAACAGATGTAATTCAATTAGGAAATTCAAAATTTTTAATTGATGCAATAAACAACCTGGACAACCAATGCAAAAAAATTGATATTCCTTCTAAAATAAAAGACATCCATCTAATAAAATTGTTAGATGAAGAAAAAGCGCTATTTGAAATTCTATCCATAAAGGATAATTACATCATTAAGCAAAATAAAACTGATCGCTTGACAGTGGAAACAAGATATTCCGCAAAGAGTGACCTGCTTGACTACTACAGCTTTAGCAAATTTGCGAATTATTGCAGAGATAATGAATATGGGGATTTAATATCGGATATAAAAAATTACCTTAACAAAAAAAATATATCAAATGATGAAGAACGAAACTTAAGAATAATTCATAATTTTTCTGACAATAAATTCTATTTAAGGGCCATTACCTCTGTTAATGAATACAAGGATTTTGGAATTAACTTCTCAGTCTTTGTAGCATTGTTGGCTATAAACAAATACATGAAGGAAACAAGTTCAAGTATTTACATAAATCGCTTTTATATTGACGATTCAAACATTTATATTTCATTCGCTCTGAACATTCCGAAAAAAGTGACTGATTCCCTCATGTTAGAATTTAACCTGATACTGGAAAATGACGAAATAAAGCGAAGTGCAGTGTCTTTCAATGGAATATTCAAACTAAAATTTAAAGATAAAGATAAGGAAAGTGTAATTTATTTGAATCCGGAGGGAGTAAAAAACAAGAAGACCGAAAGAAACGTTGATTTGTTAACCTATCCTCATAGGGGAAGCGTCGAAAGTGTTTTCGATAAAATTAAAGACCTTCCTGGATTAATAAACTTCTTTATGAGCCAAACACATGAAGATGCTATAAAAATTTCTCAAATAGAACACCCTGATGACGTTAGAAAATTTATAAGCGACAAAGTCAAATGGTCTAAAAAGCCAGAATTTCAAGCTTATAAAGCTAAGATTTTAAATAAATTAATGAGCATTTCGGTGGACAATACATTTAGCTTGTTTGAATTGCTACGGGAGGTAGAAGAATTATTTGATCATGATGATATCATTTCAATTAATTTTTGGAGGTCAAAGCTTTACGAAGCATTAGTTAATAAGAAATAATTGGGGCTAAGGGTTTACTGTGGCCGCATGGGTAGTCAGATCAAGTCTTAGCTATTAAGTCTTAAAAAACGCCTACCGCGTCCTACTCACCCGGGCCAGACAAGGCATGGTCATCGTCGTCCCCCATGGCAACCCGGAAGATGCCACCCGAACTCCGGAATTTTATGATAAGACTTTTAATTATTTGAAGAAGGTGGGGTTGGAGGTTTTGGAATTTTCTTTACCTGGAAATTAATTAACAAAGCATTTAATAGTAGCTCAAATCTGAAATTAACATGGTCTAAATAATTAAGATGTTCTTGTTTGCCAGTAAATTTATGGAAATTATGAGTAACAAGATTTCTTAAATCATATAGTAAATCAGAAGTTTGGGTTGAATCATCATTTTTAAATTCAAACAATATCTTTTTGCATTCATGTTCCAAATCTATTTTAAGAGAATTATCTAGTCCATTTTCATTAAAAATTTTTTTAAGCCTTTTTCGCTCATCTAATTTGATCAGTTTCTCCCTTAAATCATTTCTGGTTAATTTATTTTCTGAATATTCGCTAAGGTTTCGATTAAATTCTGATTCATATATTTCTTCTAACATTATTTCAATAATTTGATACAAATAATGAAATCTCATTAAAGGATGCAAAACGGTATTTAGAAGGTTTTTATAGAGCTCATTGACGTAGAAGTTTTCTTTATAAAAATTGCATGAATTTTTCAAAGTAATCCTTCCTCGATTTAATCTTATTGCATTAAAATATTTTTCAATGTCAGGATAGTTCTCAATAGGTACTTTATTATCTTTTGGTTTGTAGGTATAATAACCGTAATTAGCTAATGAGGGAAGAAAATTATATATAGAGAAATCATTTATGACATTTATTTTCTGGTTACAGATAACTAAAATTATTATGTCTTTTGGAAAAAAATCATTAAGAGTATAATTTGATGTAGGAGAGAAGCTTGGGCTACTTGATTCAAATTCCTCCTGATTCTTAAGTAACTTATGAAAAGCAACAAATGCATACTTTAAAAAATGGGCATTCCCCGATTTATCATGTTCATTGGACATAAGTGCTTGCAAAGGAATAATCCATCCGATTCTAGTATCCTCTTCATGTAAGTATATTTCAAAAATGTCATTCTCTGCATATAAATAAGCATTGTGTAAAAAAACTAATTGAAAGTCATCCGTTAAATAATCTGTTTTGGCTTCAAGGGTATATTGAATATTCCATTCAACAGCCTTATCGGAATCCGTTACCGAAAAAAGTAACGAATCTTCATCGAAAGTTACAAATGGTGTCTTGACTTCTAAATTATCAAACAACAACGATAGAGCCATAATTACCTTGTTTTTCTTTCATAGGACTTGTAGGCTTCTCGAATAGAAGCATCAACATCTAAATAACAATCACCTTTTTTATCAAACAATTCTCTGAATAAAAAATGGAAGTATAAGCGCTGATCATTTCCTATCTTTTTTGCCTGGTTTCTTATCCTATCAAGATTATTTAATAACTCATCAAAAGCGGTTTTAGAGTTTTCTATTTTTATTTCGTCAATTAAATAGCTGATTTCTGTTATCCCATTAACTATTTGCATATCATATAGTTTACCTATAGCAGAGCCAAAACCTGTCATAGCTTGAGATTTGTTCAGGATTTTTTCAACATTTGTTGCGAAAGGGCTTCCTGATAATATGAATTCAGTAGTTGCGGAGTTAAACTCATATTGATCCGACAGTCGAACTAATTTTAAAAGAAGCTTGTGATAGGTAGTTATATATTTAATAAACAAATCATTATTTTGATGCTCTTTTGATAATTTTTCCAGGCTCTTTATATTGTCTAATAGTTCAGAGCGTTCAATTGGTAATTCATTCCTCTCTAAATAGGAATTAAATCCATCAATAACGTCCCTAAATTTATACTCCCCAATTTTTTTTATAGATGAGTCATCTTTCTCTGGTATAAGTTTGATCCCATTTATATCGTCACGAAGGTAATCTGAGAAAAGAATTTCTATCTGATGTCTAACAGACATAGGAGTCTGCCCGGTATTCAATGTCAACATTCTATATAAAATTCCAAGTTTATTTATTCCGATGTAAATTTCTATTCTTAATATCCTTTTATTAAATTCAAGTAGGGTATTTTCATCATTAAATGCAATTAGCTCTTTTTCGGCATCAATTATAGTATGTGTCCTTTGCAATCCATCAAGAATTAAGAGATTTTCTTGAAACATATTAATATTTTCTAGTATCTTTTCATCCTTTGTTTCTATTGAAACAATTTCACCTGGAATATTGCTGATTGCCAAGACTATTGGAGGGAATAGGCAACCTGTTTTAATATCAGATTTAAGTAAACTATAAACGGTGGAAGATGCTTTTACTCTCCTTCTTTGGAATTCATTGGATTCAATGATTTTCTTGGCAATTTTGAGATATTCTTGAAATGAAATCTCCATTTGCACATTTAATGCTTGAATTCTCTCATCAAAGATTTTTGAAGTTATTTTCATATTACTGTTTTTAAGATTTGAAATCTACCACCTGCTGCTCATGCTTTTCACTGATTCTTTAATTGTTTCCATTCCTTACATATTGTCTTAAAATCAAATCCTGTATTGGCAGCACTTGAGCTGGGCAATGAAATGTAAGTAATATGGGGTTTTCTATTGAAGTATTTATCAAAAAGCTTTTCTGCTTTTGCTCCATTGAAAGCGATCATTTTTAAATTCCTGTGATTTATCACAAAGCTTTCAATATCGTTTGGCACTTCCCCCTGGATGGCATGATCCAGACTGCCAATCCTTTTCGCTGTCCGGGCCACATCCCAAATGCCTATCCGGGAATCAAGCAGTAATTTCTTTTTGTCAGAATAAGTATGGGGCATAGTATTTCCGGTAAGGGCAGAAATAATTTTCCAGAATCTGTTGCCCGGATGTCCATAATACTCTCCAAGTTCTAAAGATTTGTCACCAGGCATCGTTCCTAAAATCAAAATAGCGGTATCAGAATCTGAAATGGGAGGAAAAGAAGTTTTAATATCCATTTGGCTCACCGTCTTGACCTTGCTCAATATTTTTTGCTGATTTTGGGTTTGCCCTCTTAAAGAAACAGTGGAGCCGTTACGGTCAAAAAGATGTGGGTAGTTTTTGGTTCTTCC
>OBJA01000939.1_pt1 | contig 22322 bp, 22 predicted proteins | sample 1519751 | NCBI WGS metagenome assembly OBJA01 (sample SAMEA3881238, study PRJEB22517) | soil metagenome | biome: lake sediment; feature: soda lake sediment; material: sediment, water from around vicinity | place: India | collected 2013-12-23 | depth 3 m
GGCATTCTCGCCACGTTGGGATTCTCAAGGGGCGAGCCCCTTGAGCGGAGGTTTGGAGGCAGAGCCTCCAACAAAAGGGTTTATCGACAGTCTGCAGCTGGACATAAGGCCCGGCTTAATGCTGCAAATGTGTTGTTACGACAGCGCGCGCACCGGACGGGCTTCAATGTAGCCCCGATAGCCCATCGGCGCAAGCTGAAAACGCGGCGCATCCTCATCCGCCCATTCAAAGCCGTACAGCTTGGGATCATAGGCTTTCATCACTTCCCACAGCTCGCTGATTGCGTCTTCAAACTTCTCATCATCGTATGGCGGTCCCTGAAACACCATCATTCTGCACGCAGGCAGATCGATTATGTCATAGCCTTGCGGCACATTGCCGCTGTAATCGGCAGGCACTTCAACACCCTGCGCATATTCGGATGTGCCATCGGGCCGAAGGCTTTTGGGCAGCCACATGCCGATGGGCTCGTAAAGCGCCTCGCTGATGCCTTGCAGCACCTCCCATACATCGCAGCCCACTTCCTCGCAATACGCAAAATAGTGCGTGGCCTTCTGTCCGCGTTTGAGTATCAATTTGCGCGCCGGACGCTCGACCACCTGTACAAACACCGTATTCAAATTCTTTGTCATTTTGGGTTCTCCTCTTTGTTTATTGAGGTAATAGCATCGTGCCACTGGCGGCAAGAACACACTGACAGGCCGATTTTGTTTCACATACGCGCTGGGCGATAGCCCAAACTGCCGGCTGAATGCGCGCGTAAAACCCTCATGTGAACCAAACACAAAATCAAACGCCACATCGACGATACGGTTGCCGCCGCCCTGCAGCTGCTCCGCGGCTTTGGTCAGCCGCATCGCCCGAATGTATTCAAACGGCGCACAGCCCGTGAGCTCTTTGAATGTGCGGGCCGCGTGCCACGGGGAATAACCCGCAGCCTTGCCAAGCTGCGCCAGCGTGATCGGCTCTTTGATGTGCGCAGCGACGTAATCCTGCATGTGCTGCACCGCCAATACCTTTTGCCAATGCTCCACGGCTCTACCTCCGTCATAACAATAATACAAATAAGGCACGTCTTCTTGACCGGCGTTGCGCGTTTTTTGTTTATATTATCACGGCAATTTTTTTCATACAACCGCTTGACAAGTATATCGGCACACGATATACTTTGTATCGTCAGGCGATACATCGTCATGCGTTATATCAGGAGGTGACTTATGTGGCTGAATCCACAGGCGCGCTGACCGAAGCGGTTTTCTACATCTTATTGTCGCTGCAAACGCCAATGCACGGATACGGCATTATGCAAAACGTCGCAAAATTGAGCGGGGAACGGGTGAATTTGGGCGCGGGTACGCTGTATGGCGCTTTGTCCACACTCGTCGAAAAGGGTTGGATTAACCCCTGTCAATCAACACCGGATGATCGCAAAAAGCAGTATGTGATCACCGAATCGGGCAGGCAGGCTGCGCTTTCGGAATTGTCGCGGCTGCAAGAGCTTTCGGCAAATGGCCGCCGTTTACTGGAGGGTGAAGAACAATGAAACACATCATACGCAAGGCTTACTGGAACTGGGAGAAGGAAGAAAAGTGGCTGAATGAGCTGAGCGCCAAAGGGCTCGCTCTCACCGATTATTCGTGGTGCCGGTATGTACTAGAAGACGCAAAGCCGGGCGAATATGTCTACCGCATCGATTTGCTTGACCATTTCCCAAGCCATCCGCAGAGCCGCAAATTCATTGAATTCCTAGAGGAAACGGGCGTGGAGTTTGTCGCGTCATACATGCGCTGGGTGTATTTTCGCAAAAAGGCGAAAGACGGCGCGTTTACGTTGTATACGGACATTGCGTCGCGCATTGCCCATTACAAGCGCATACGCATGCTGTGGCTGCCGCTGGGCATAGCCGAACTGGCGGTTGGAATCCCCAATATTATCATTGTTGTCACAAGGTCGTTCTATGCCTTGAATCTGTTTGGCGGTTTGTTGTGCTGCCTGCTTGGCATACTGTTCACGCTGCATTCGCTGCAGATAACCCGCAAAATCAGAGCGCTCAAGAAAGAGCAGTCTATCCACGAGGCATAAAAAACCTGTGCTTTTTGAATCCCAAACTACATGATGAAAGCGGGTGAGCGGCTCTCATCAGATTCATGGGATACGCTTGCCTGTGCCCTATGGGTATGCCCCGAAGGGGTATCGCTGCGCTCAGCATGACAGCGGGTATTGTATGGTATGTCATTCCGAGCGTCAGTGAGGAATCCCAAACTACATGATGAAAGCAGCTGAAAACCTATGATCAAGCAGCATGGGATGCACTTGCCTCTGCCCTATGGGTATGCCCCGAAGGGGTATCGCTGCGCTCAGCATGACAGCGGGTTTTGTATGGTATGTCATTCCGAGCGTCAGTGAGGAATCCCAAACTACATGATGAAAGCGGGTGAGCGGCTCTCATCAGTCCTCATGGGATACTTCGCTGCGCTCAGTATGACATCAGCAAACACGAGTTAGTAGCCTGTTCTGTCACTCTGAACGAAGTGAAGAGTCTCAAATTTGTGCATGGGCCATGGGATGATGGCGACTTAAACACTCTCATCAGTATCATGGGATGCACTTGCCTCTGCCCTATGGGTATGCCCCGAAGGGGTATCGCTGCGCTCAGCATGACAGCGGGTTTTGTATGGTATGTCATTCCGAGCGTCAGTGAGGAATCCCAAACTATATGATGATGGCGACTTAAACACTCTCATCAGTATCATGGGATGCGCTTGCCTCTGCCCTATGGGCATCATCGCCTGCGGCTCTGCTTCTCCTTCTTTTACAAGAGCGGCAACTGTGATGTGCGCTACAGTTCAAAACCACCCAAAAGATAATCGCCCATCGCGTCACCGCTTTTGCGGCGTCGTGCAAACGGGTCTGTCGCTGCTTTTTGACCCAGTGTTGGCAAGAGCTGTCGTCTCGAGCACCAATAGCGCAGCGCATCGGGGCTGTGTGTGAGGTTGTGCGGCTCGGCGGCGGCATCGCCTATACGCTGTTTATCGTGACGCAGCAGCGGCAGACAGCGCAGTATGGGCGTGCACGTGGAAAAGAATTTGAGCCTTGGCTCGCCTTCCACTATGCGCAGGTATTCCTTGACGTTCAGCCATCCGTCGATGCGGCTGTTGCCGGCTCTGACCAACGGCACGCCGTTCTCCGCGAATATATCGGCAGCGCTGCGGCCGGTATCCTGTCTGCGGCTCCAAAGATCGGGCGGTGCCAAATACGCCTCAACAGGCTCGTGCTGTACCTGCCGTATCGCGGCCGCCGCTTGCGAAACGGTCAGATCCGGCTGCTCGATGCTGCGGTAGCAGTAAACACGCCCGTCCTCACTGACAGCAAACCACAGCACGGCCAGCATATCAAGCCCATAATCGAGCGCGGCACTTTTGCGCCAATGGTCGGGCAGATCAAACGGCTCGCACACATGGCTTTGCTCGCGAAACTCACTGAAAAACTGTCCGGAGAACACATTCCAATCCCCCTCGAGCCACGCGCGCCGCAGCGACGGCGATAAGCTTTGCAGCTGGCGCACATAGTCGGCACTTTGCATGGCTTTTCGTTCAAGCTCCTTTTTGGCAATCGTTCTGCCATGCTTTTTCTTAAGCTCCGCCAGCGATCGCCTGTATCCCGCATCCGCGTTGAACAGCGGTGCGTTATCAAAAACACGCGCCTGTATAAACACATAGTCCCGCGCATCCTCACCCGGCAAATAATCGCGATCGATAAACAGCCTTTTGACCCACGCGTGCCCCACGCCGCCCGGGTTGCACGTGATATAGATCCGCTTGGGAAAGCGGTTTGTGCCGCGCACACACGCACACAGCCATGAAAACTGGTATTCGGTGAGTTGTGTTGCCTCGTCAATAAACAGCACATCGTATTCCTGCCCCTGATATTGGAGCACATCGGCCTCATCGCTGCAGTACCCGAGCTTGATGCGCGAGCCCCACGCGAACGAGAACGCCTTCTCCCCTTCGTTGTATTTGGGTGCAAAGGCCATGGGCATGGCGGCATAAATAGCACGCAGCTTTTTGGTGTGATTCTCAAACAGCTCGGGATACGAGCGTCGCACGATCAGCATCTGTATGCCGGGATAAGCGAACGCAAGATACGTTGCTTTGGCGCGTATCGCATGCGATTTGCCGCCCCCCTTCGCACCGCCGTAACCCACAAAACGTTTGCTTGCCATCAAATAAGCCTTTTGCTTTTCCGTCGGATTGCCAAAAGCATCGGCCAACAGATTGTCCACTTTTGTTTCTTTGCGCATAGAAAAAAGCGCCGGTCACCGACGCTTCACACTTCCTTTCCGTTATTGCTCGATGTGTATCACCTCAACGGGGCAGCCCGCCGCCGCTTCGCTTGCCGCGTCTTCCTGCTCCTTTGGTATCTCGTCCACGATCGTCTCGGCAAGATCGTCCTCGGCCATACGAAACACCTCCGGACAGACATCTGCACACAGCCCGCACGATATGCAGCCATCCCGGTCGATTGTTGCTTTCATGTTCATCCCTCCTTTATCAATAGTTAATCAGTGCTAGTCTACCCTTCGGGCACGCGGCTATTCGCTACCGCGCGTATTTTTTCAGCCTGCCCAAGTCAAACGGCGGCATGGCGGACGATTCTCTGCCCTCGCCCAAAGCGCCGGTGGCCTCAAGCTGCTTGATGCACAGCGATGAGGGCTTGTCACTCTCTTCCCAGTGACGCTGCAGGTGCAGCAGCGCCATGTCCACGCAGTCGGCCAGCGCTTGGTTGGGCAGCGTACCGTCTGCATCGCCGCTGCTGTAATAACCGCTGCGCCATAGCGAGAGGCGCTCACGCGTGATGCCAAGCGCAATGCAAAGACCCGCGACGCTGTATTTGCCCGATTGTGCCGCCTCGCTCAAATAAGCCTTGATGCGGCCCGAAACCGCGCCGATGTCAATTTGCCAGCCCTCTTGCGACTTTGTTGTATAAAGCCCAGCCTTCTTAAGCTTTGTACCGCTGATTCTTTTATTCGTTGTTGTCATTGACACCTCCTTTTTTGAGCATCAAGCTTACTGTAAAAATGTGCTCAAGGGCGCTCAAAACACATGTTCTCAGCCAAAATCGGTTGTGGTATAATGATATCAGCAGGAGGGACGCTTTTTGACACTGATCACCATCTCAAGGCAGCGATGCAGCTATGGCAGCGAAATCGCCGCGGCGCTGGCGCAGAAGCTGGGCTTTTCGCTCATCACACACGAGACGCTTCTTGATACGTTCTTTGGGGAGGCCACCGCGCACGAGCGCCATATGCTGACCGAAAGCACCAAGTTTTATTTGAGCACGCACGCAGATGGCGAACGCTATATCGATCTGCTCGGTACCAGGCTGCGGGAGTTCGCAAAACAGCACGATTGTGTGATGGTCGGCTTTGGCTCGCAGGCGCTTTTCGCGAATGACAAAGACGCGCTGCACGTGCGCATATTCGCGCCGAATGCTGTGCGCATCAAACGGCTTTGCCGCCAATACCGCGTATCGGACGAACAGGCGGCGCAGATGCTGCAAAAATCGGACAAAAAGCAGCGCAGATTCGTATCCGCGCTGTTTGACATATCGCTGACCGATCCCGCTCACTATGATATGATGCTCAATACGGCTTCGCTTGGCATCGACGAATGCGTGGCAAGCATCATCGCGATGCAGCAGCAGCGTGACGTGATCGAACGCATTGAGCAGGAAACACATGAGAGCCAGGCACAATGCAACATGTCGGATATCTCGTTGCTCAAAAATCAGTCGGAAATTGAATTCGCGCGGCTGCTTGACATGTATCATATCGACTGGATATACGAGCCCAAAACCTTTCCCGTTGAATGGGACGCGGGCGGCAATGTGACTTCGGCCTTCAGTCCTGATTTTTATCTGCCCAAATTCAATACCTATATTGAGCTGACGACAATGAACCAAAAATATGTGACGGCCAAGAACAAAAAAATCAAAAAGCTGCGTGCGCTTTACCCCGGCACCAATATCAAAATTGTGTACAAGAAGGATTTTGTCTCGCTGCTCGAACGCTTTTCACCTAACGGAGTTTAACGTATGGAACAGCCCGTATACAAAAGCATTGCTTTTTCCAGCGATGATCTGCAAAAGCGCATCGCGGCGCTTGGCGCGCAGATATCAGAAGATTACAATGACAAAGAGCTTGTGCTGATCGCCGTGCTTAAGGGCTCGCTTTATTTTTGCGCGGATTTGACACGCGCCATCAGCCTGCCAGTGATGATCGATTTTATGTCGATCGGCGTCTATGCGTCCAATCAATCGGGCATTGTGCGCATCACCAAGGATCTTGATATCGACATCACCGGCAAGCATGTGCTGATCATCGAGGATATCGTCCGCACCGGCTTAACGCTTGGGTATCTTGTGCAAAGCCTTGAGGCACGCCGTCCCGCAAGCGTGAAGGTATGCGCGCTTTTCGTCAACCCGGCTCAGCAGCTGATCGATGTGCCGCTGGCCTATACCGGCTTTGAGGTGACCAACAAATGGCTGATGGGCTACGGCATGGATAAGGGCGAGAAATGGCGCAACCTGCCTTATGTCGTGGAGGTCGAGAAAGGCACAGTCGGCGAAGTGCACTCTGGCGATTAAGCGATCGCTGTAATTCTAAGGAGGCTATCAATGAAAAAACACTTTTCCATGCTGATTCTGGTGCTTGTTTTTGTAATGATCGGTACGGCAGCCTGCGCATCGCAAGACCCGCAAACAGACGGAGATCAGGCATCGTCAAACGAAGATACCGCATCTATAATGCCAGATGATACCGCGTCTATAATGCCAGATGATACCGCATCTATAACGTCAGATGATGCCGTATCTATAATGCCAGATGATGCCTTAGGCGCAACGATCGATGCAATCAGCCTGTCAAGCGGCGGCATCACAAACGATGTGATTGATGATCAATACGGCAAACGCGGCGCGCAGATTAAAGACGGCATACCAACACTGTCTCTGCCGCTTACTATCGAAAACGCACCGGAGAATACCGCCTGCTACGCGCTCATCATGCTTGATCCGGATTCCGAGCCGCTATGCGGTTTTGCGTGGGTACACTGGCTGGCTGTTTTTACACAGGCCGAACTGCCCGAGAACGCGAGTATATCGATAGCCGATTCCATCATACAGGGACAAAACAGCTTCGGCACCATCGGCTACGGCGGGCCGACGCCACCCGACAAGACGCACATTTATGAGATAACCGTCTATGCGCTCGATAAGTTTCCGGAGCTTGAGGATGGCTTTACAGAGGATAATCTGCGCCAGGCGATTGAGGGCCATGTGCTGGCTGCCGCTCAGCTTAAGGCCGAATATACAAAATAGGGGCATTTGTCCGTGAATATGCCTTAACCGCTCATATTCACGCGGTATACCAACCGCATGAATACCGCGTTTGTTTGTGTTTGCGCCAAACGCCGTAATCACCGCAGCTTTGGGAGGGAAGATGAAAACGATCGTCAAAACCGTATGTATCATAATGGTCATGATTATGGTTGCCGCCTGCATGGGATGCCAAGCTCCAGCGTTGGAGCAAACAGAGGCAACGCCGCCAAACGATACACCGCTAACGCCACCTATTGCCGATAATACAAACAAGCTGGTCATCGGGTCTGTATCGGGCGATGGGTATGAACAGGCGATGGCTTTTGCCGACGCGAATCCGCACATCGATGTCACATATTCTCACATACCCGCAGCTGACAGTACCGGTGATGCGCTCAATGGCGATGGTCAATACGACGTGCTGGTCGTCGATTCTTCTTTGATCAAAGCATATGTGGAGTCCGGCCGTTTTGCCGATTTGAGCGCACTGATGCCGCTGGCCGAGCAGCTTGAGATCTATCCGTTCGTGCTGGATGCCGCAACGCACGAGGGCATTGTCAGGGCCCTCTCGTGGGAAGCACAGCCCGGCATGGTGTTTTACCGCAGAAGCCTGGCCAAGGAGTATTTTGGCACAGACGATGCGGATGTGATACAGTCTTTGATGAGTGATATGGACAAGTTCGGGCAAATGGCGGCTGTGGTGAAGCAAAAGTCGGGCGGAGACACATACATGATTGATTCGATCGACAGTTTGATTGATCCGTTCTTATCTGTCAGGCAGCAGCCTTGGCTGGTGGACGGGCAGGCGACTGTTGACCCTTTGATCAATGCCTTATTTGAAGCCGGCAGACGTTTTCGGCAAAACGGCTATGAAGCGCAGCTTCGGGCTTGGCCCTCGCAGCCGTGGCATGAAAGCATCAGCGATAAGCTGACGGATCAGCACGCAATTCCCAAGCAGGTGTTCTGTTACTTTCTATCGGGCAGCATGCTTGACAGTGCTTTGATGCCCTATAGCGGCGAAACGGCAGGCGACTGGGCTTGTGTGCCCGGCCCGCTGCCCTTTGCGGTGCACGGCTGTTTCGCGGGCGTGCTTAATGGCTGCGACAATGCCGACAATGCCATGGATTTTATACGATTTGCGGCGCTTGATGCCGATACGCTGACAAATTGGGCCACAGGCGCATACGCCGATGCCTATCCACAAACAGATACGGCCGATACGATGCCACTTCGCTTCGTATCAAGCCGTGTCGTCGCGGAGCAGATCGCGCAGGCTTTCGGCGACACGGCGCAAAGCCGCTTTCTTGACGGCCAAAATGTCTACAGCGCGTTTGCGTCGGCGGCTTATGGAATCAGGCTTGGTGCATGGCACTCTTATGATGAGCGCGTACAAGGCGTAAACAGCGATATGCTCAGTGCCGCTTTGGAGACTTACGCATCCGGCAGCGAAACGCTGGATTCTGCTTTAGCACAGCTGAAAAAGCACATTGCAGATACGCTTTCATAACAGCTTATGGTGTGCTGTTGAGCAACATAAAGCGATCATTTTTTGATTGTTATCAAGTTCCTTTTTGCATGCACATATGATACAATGTATACAATAGTATGTTGTTATTTCCCAATTATTGATTTTAAGGAGATTCATTATGTTCTGTAAGCAGTGTGGCACTAAAAATGCCGACGACTCAGCTTTTTGTGTTTCATGCGGCTCTGCTCTTGGCGCTGGTTCGGCCGCCCCTGCGGCACAGCCCGAGCAGCAGCCTGGTGATATGCATCAGCAGCCCTATGCACCGCAGCAGCCTGGCGATGCTTATCAACAGCCTTTTGCACCGCAGCAGCCTGGTGATATGTATCAACAGCCCTATGCACCCCAGCAGCCTGGCGAGATGCATCAGCCGCCTCAAGGCTATTATCAGCAGCCCTATGCACCCCAGCAGCAGCCAAAAAGTGCGCAGAAAAAGAAAACCGGACTGATCGTTGGGCTTGCTGTCGGCGGTTTTGTGCTGCTGGCGGCTGCCGCAGCTTTGCTCTACTTCTTTGTGTTTTCAGGCACACCCGCAGAGGGCGTATGGCATCATGCGCAGCGCGGCTGGGTGATTGCCTTTGAAAATGACAACGAACTAATAATGCATGCGCTGACAGGCGAGAGCAGTGCGTCGTATGATTACGACAAAGGCAAGGCGAAAGGCTCTTTTACCGCCGACGGGACAACTTACGACTTTATGATAAAAGATGGGAGAATGGCGCTTGCCTGGAGCGGCGGCCAAGCCGCATTTGAAAAGGCAGACAAAGACGCGGATATCGAGCGGCTTGTACTGGGGGCGCTAAATGGCGTGTGGGTCAATGAAGATGCGATCGAAGCTTTGACTTTGGATCGTGGGAAGATGACGGTTCACACAACGAGCGGTGATCTGCGGGGCAGCTATACCTACAGCATCAAAGATGCAAAGGGTACGGTATCATTCAATGGTTCCGACTATTCGTATTGGGCAACGCACGAAAAGCTTGATTTTGGTGAATTGGGCATTTACTACAAAGCCGACAGCAGCTTTGACATCAGCACTTTTCTGAGCGAGTCGGGCTCTTCTATTGAAGGCACATGGTACGATACCATGGGTGAAAACGGCACCATCACATTCTTCAATGACGGATATGCCGAGATCGTCCATTATGGCGAAACGTATTACGCCACATACACGTTTGACCGCTCATCCGGATCGGGTACGATCAGTCTGACGGATGAGACTGTCTCCATTTATCTGTGGGGCAACATACTCCAAGTTGAAGACCGCAACTACACCCGCGATTTTGTATCACAGCTTGGCGCTGATGCTTTGACTCCGCCCATTATCGGCCTCTGGTATGAATCAAGCGGCATGCTGGGTTCACTGTATTTTTTCAGCGATGGCACTGTTGAGCTGTACAAGGACGGTATCTCAAACTGGGGTACCTACTCATATGACAGACCATACGGCACAGGTCAGTACAAACTGGACAATGACGTGACAACATCCTACACGATGTCATATTCGGAGTCTACAGAGACGCTTATCGTTAACGGATATATCTACACACGTGATTATGTGGCACCTGCGACGCAAGAAACGGGAATCGTCGGCACATGGTACAGCATCACAGGCGAATTCGGCATCTTCACATTTGATGCGTATGGCGGTTGTACCATTGATATTTACGGTGCAAGCTTACGGGGCTCATACTCATTTGATGACGCCACAGGCAAGGGTACGCTGCTGATGTTCATAATGGACGACTCAGAAACGGCGCAGCTCTCATTGGAAAACGGATTGCTGGATGTGGAAGGTGAGCTTTTCACAAAAGATTACGTCGCGCAACAAAATTAGACGCATATTGATCGGCATAGAAAAACCGGTGCCAACACGGTACCGGTTTTTTTGTAAAAAAGAAGCTCCAGCGAACCCTTATTCAAGCGCTTGACTTGCGGCAACCCTTTGTACAGATCTTTCCACCATCCCCCGCTGACCCTGAATCTCTCGATCCATCCTCCGCGCTGCACCGGCTTTCATTTATGCTTCGGCCTTCGCCTCCGACATCACTTCCGCCCATGCCTGCTTCGCACTTCTCTTTGAAACCCTTGTCTGCGTGTCCGGCCCGCATTGTGTCCCGTCCTGTTTCTGCTTCCGTTTTCACTTCCGCTTTCACCGAACTTATGGCACGATGCGTCTGCATTCCGCACTCAGTGCGGCGACTGTCCGCTTCGTTTCAAGCACTCCCCTTTGGTATTCCCTGGAGCGTATGAATACTTTAACGTATAGCGCTTGATATCTCAACTGTCAAATAGTTCAATTCAAGCCGAAAATCACCCAGCAGCACAAATTTCAATGCTCTTTTCATCAATTTTCAGCGTATTTTGCATTATTTCTTCATTTTTCATTTGTTGTGATCGTACACACAACACAATCACTGCGCACTTGGCTTTTTTTGCGGGGGCTTGACAAAAGCGATCAGCACCGCGCCCAGCAGCGCCGCACATGCCGCGACGATAAACGGCGTGATAAATCCGCCCGTTAAATCTTTGAAAAAGCCTGCAACGTACGAGGCCGCAACGGCACCGACGCCAAACCCGAGAAGCACAAGCCCGTAATTGACACCCATCGATTTGATGCCAAAAAAGTCGGCCGTGAGCGCCGGGAAGATGCCAAGGAATCCGCCGTATGAAAAGCCGACTGCCGCGATGAGCACCAGCACCATGTAGCCTTCTGTGAGTGCCGCAAACGGTATCGTTACCGCCGCGATCAGCATCAGCAGTATCAGCGTCTTTTTACGGCCAAACTTATCGGACACACCGCCCCAGAACAAACGGCCCATTGTATTGAATATGGATATCACCATCACGCCCGCTGTGGCTGCTGCGGCATCAAGGCCGCCGTCCATGCCCAATACCTTGGCGAAAGGAATAACCATAAGCCCTGCGCCGCATGAGAGCATCATCGATATAGCGATCATATAAAACTGCGGTGTTTTCAGCACCTGCTTTGGTGAGAAGCTGACTGTATTGGCCTTAGTCGGCGGCGTGTATCCTTTGGGTGCGTGATCCTTCGGCGGATTTTTGATCAGCATGCCGCAGATAAAAGTGACGGCAAGAAACACGAGCGCCAGCCATTTGAACGTTTCCAGCACGCCCACAGAGCCGATTAATGCCGAGGCCACCGGCGTGAAAACCAAACCGCCAAGACCCAGCGCCGATACAATGACACCGGTAATCAGTCCGCGTTTTTCGGGATACCATTTTTGGCATACCGCGATGGTCGTTGTGTATGTCATGCCCATGCCAAAGCCGCCTGCCGCGCCGTAGGTGAGCCACAGCAGCCACGGCATCTCACGCGAAGCGAAGCCTGCCACAAAAAAACCGACAGCCATCACTATACCGCCCGCAATGATAACCGGTTTGGGAGAAAACTTGTCCTGTATCGCGCCGCCCAGCATGCTGCCAAATGTCAGCACGCCAAGCAATATCGAAAACGTGAGCGCCGCTTCTTTTTGCGACCACGCGAGTGTTTCAACCACTTCGGGCTGAAATACGCCCCAAATGTAAGCTGTGCCCAAACAAAGCTGAATCGCAATACCTGCCAAAACGGGTACCAAACGGCTTTTGGGCTTGATGTTTGTGTCCATGGTGCCTCCCTGCCTCATTCATTTCAAAAAACGGAACAGCACGATTATGCCATAATTCGCACGCCTGTGTCAACGCGCAATATGAGGCAGAGAATCGTTATGATAATGGGCCGATTTGTTGCAAAGAGTCTGTGAAAAGCGTGTCACTATACTTGATAAATTGCTATTTCATGAATATAATAACTTGCTGGGAAAAATTAATAGGAAGGCTGGAACATTATCGATGCAGGATCGTTTTATAACTTACTTTGGCTGGTTCACCGATATGCTCAATCGCCCTCAGACCAATTTTTTTAAGCCAGGGTCGCAGGAGCATACGATCATCGCCCGTTTGCAAGACGAATGGGGCAGCCGCGATACGGCAAAGCTGCTAACCGAGCTGTCGCAGACATACGGCGATGAGGCGGGAGAAACCGTTGAAGAATACCTTCGCGTCAATATGCGCAAGGACTGGGCGCAAATAGGCAAGCAGGAAGCGCATGAGGGCACCGAGATAGAGGACTTTGTGCGCGTGCTTTGGGGACCGCTCAAGGAAATGGGCTTTGAGTACACGATGACAAAGACCGATTTGAGCACCAAATTTCACGTGACCAAATGCCCGCTGCATGAGCTCGCAAAAGAAACCGGAATGCACAAGTGGCTCTATCACCTCGCCTGCTCGATTGACCCGCACACATCCGAGGGATTCAGCCCGAAAATTTGTTTTCACAGAACAAAGACGCTGATGCAAAACGATGAGTGCTGCGATCACGAATACCTTTATAGGTAAAACGTTTTTTGCAGCAAAGGCGATTCAATGGTATTTTCTTCAGCACGCATTTTTCGCCGCCGCGCTTCACATAATAATGGCGAGGTGGATAGAAAATGTTGAAGCGACATGGACTTGACTTCTCGTTCAGAAGACTGGAATTGAGAGCTGCGCTCTTTAGTCCGGGTGACTGATCCATCTCCAAAGGCAGGGGCTTTTGGAGGCAGGCAGGACGGGTCTGGTGCCCGTTCTGCCTGTTGCATATTTGCATCTTAACTCACCATGCTTCAAGCCTGTCAAAAGATTGACAGCGCTCTTTTTGTTTGATATGATTGACAATGAAATTTCAATGACAGAGAAAGGTGGCCGTGATGTCCGTCCGACTAGGCTCAATCAAAAGTGCATATGTCATTCTGTCGGCATGCAGCCCTCGAGTAAGAACAATCTGACTCTGTTTAAAGTATTGTTTCTCCAACCGTCTGAGGCATATGCTTCAGCGGTTTTTTTGTTGCACTGCCGTCGGCAATGATTTTTGGCAACGATAAAAAACGGAGGAATTCCCATGAAAAAGCCTAGTGACAAACATACGTCACATTCATATCAATCACATAACCACGGCGCCAAGCCGGCTCATCATGACACGCGGATATCCGGCACCTATTCCAGAAAGAAGGATGCTTTTTTGCATCATGACCAAGGCGCTGATGCATCGGCCTTCACATGCAAGAAATGCGGTCAGCTTGTGCTGCCGCAAGGCGCAGGCACACAGCACCGCAACCATTGCCCTTTATGCTTGTTCAGCATTCATGTCGATAACCGCCCGGGCGACAGGGCTGCGCGATGCGGTCAGCTGATGGAACCGATCGGCGTATGGGTGCGCAAGGGCGGCGAATGGGCGCTCATTCATCGCTGCCGCTCTTGCGGCGCGCTCAGCTCCAACCGGATTGCAGCGGACGACAACGCCTTGCTGCTGATGTCTCTGGCGATAAGGCCGCTCTCGACACCGCCTTTCCCTCTTGAATACTTGCTCGCCGAGACAGGCATTGGCGATTAGGTTTAATACAGGCGAGAATGTGCGGGACGGTCAAAGACCGTCCCCTACGTTCTGTGCGGTACAGGCCTCAGACCGTCCCCTACGCTTTGTACGATTCATGTTGCAAGCCGTCCCATACGTTTTCCGCCGAACAAAAGCAAACACCCCCGCCGGTGGCAGAGGTGTTAGCGAAAAGAATGATTGTATGGCTTTGGCCTTTATCAATCCCGGAATCTTTGCTTCAAGTCCTGATAAAGTCCGGAATAGGTTTTCATGATTTTTGCGTACTTTTGCGTGTTCTCAAGGTTCGGCTGCGTCTGCGTTTCCACCTTGAGCATCTGCGCGGCTTGCTCGATGCTTGGCCACAGCCCAGCGCCCACGCCCGCGACCACCGCCGCGCCGTAAGCGCCGCCCTCGGCCGCGCCTGTCAGCGTTTTAACGGGCAGGCCCATCACATCCGCCTGAATCTGACGCCAGATGCGGCTTTTGGCCGCGCCGCCCGAGGCGATCACCTCTGTTGGCTTCAGATCCGGCTTGGTGGATAGTATCAGCTCGTATATCTCACGCAGACCGAAAACCACGCCCTCCAGCACCGCACGTCCCATGTCGCCGCGTGTGGTGGTGACGCTGAGGCCATAGAAGACGCCACGCGCGTAAGGGTCGGCATGTGGTGCGCGCTCGCCCGTCAGGTACGGCAGGAACACAACGCCGTTCGCGCCCGCGCTGCTTTTTTCCGCGTCCTCGTCGATCATCCGGAACGATTCGCCCGGGTAAAACACGTTCTTGAACCACTCCATCGAGCCGCCGGACGAGAGCTGGCAGCCGAATGCCTGCCATTTGTCTTTGGCGTTGTTGCAAAAATACTGCGTTTTGCCGCCCATGTTCTTGCCAAAGCCGTCAAGCGCCATCGAGACGATGCCTGAGGTGCCGATGATAAAGCCGATGGTGCCTTCCTTGACGATGCCCATGCCGGTGGTTTGTATCACCGCATCACCGCCGCCCGCATAAACAGGCAGCCCCTCCGGCAGACCGGTGAGTGCCGCCGCTTCTTTGGTGACAAAGCCCGCCGCTTCGTCTGACTCGATCACTTCGGGGAATATCGATTTATCAAGCCCCAGTATGCCGATCAGCTTATCCGAGAACACGCGGTTTTGGACATCAAACAGCCCTGTGCCCGAACCTTCGGACACATCGGTGCACATTTGTCCGGTAACTAAATAGCGGATATAGTCCTTGGGCATCAGAAAGTGCGTCATATGCGCAAAGTTTTCCGGCTCGTGCTTTTTGAGCCAGACGATTTTACCGCCCGTGTAGCCCGTCAGCATCGCGTTGTTGGTGTATGAAAGCAGCCCTTCAAGGCCGCCGGCCGCCGCTATGATTTCATCACACTCGGCCTGTGTGCGCTGGTCGTTCCAGAGAATGGCGGGGCGTATCACATTGGCGTTCTTGTCGAGCGCGACAAGCCCGTGCATCTGCCCCGAAAACGACAGCGCCGCGATATCGCTCGCGGCCACGCCGCTTTGCTCAACAGCCACCTTCATCGCCTCACATGTTCCGGCCCACCAGTCAGCCGGGTTTTGCTCCGACCAGCCCTCATGCGGATTGGACAGCGGATAGGTACGCGTCTGCGATGCCTGAACCTGCCCCTCCTGCGATACGATGATGCACTTGACTCCCGATGTGCCAACGTCTATGCCCGCCACATATTTCATTTGCTTATCTCCTTACTTTTTGGTATGTCGGCTGCAATCCACACTCCGACTGCTTCTATTCTATACGCATACGCATGGACGCGCAACGAAATAATAAGCGCGTTACAGCATTTTTTTAGCATACAGACATGCTCGCAGAAGCTATTAAAACCAAAGCTATGTTCAGCTGCCGCTATCGCCAGCAACCACCGGAACGATGCTAAAACCGTACCATGACGTGTTGATGCGAAAATTGCGGCTCTCCCCATCGCGGATCAGCTCTCCCGATTGGAACCACAGCCGTGCCGAAATGTTGTCGCTGGCACCCACACGCTGCACCAGCCAAATCCGGCTGACACTGCCGATTTCGTTCACTGATTCGATTTCCACGCCATTTGGAGCAAAAGCATCGTAATTGCTGTATCCCCTGTGCCCCTCGCGCTGATAAAAATAATGCATGCTTTCGGGGAAATCATAGCTAAATGTCCCAAGCGTGTGCTCGTCGGTATGCAAAAAGACGTCGGTTGGCTGCAGCTTTGGCTCAAGGTATGCGACAGCCTCCTTCATCGGACCGTTGAATCGGTTTTCTATCGTGAAAAGTGTTTGCGGAACGCAAAGCGCGATGATGAGCGCGCATCCGACAGCAGGCAATACTCTTTTACCGAGGTGCCCGATGCCGTAGGATAGAGCGAGCACAAAAAGCCCCAGCAAAGGCACGATATAGCGCTCGACCAGCACGGGCCTTATGAGCACGGAGGCCAGGATTCCAGTACCGATGGTCAGCACATAGGCCCCGATGGCCAAAATCACCATCTTGACGCTTTCGTCCTTGCGAATGATGCGGTATATAATACCGAAAAGCATCAGAGCAACCGATAAGTACAGCGCCGCCCAGGCCACATTATGTGTCTCGATCCATGAAAACTTGTTGCTGAAAGGATAAATCAGCACGTTGTCAATAACCTGACCGGTGACCGGCGGTATCCAGTAATCAGTCACCACTTTGCTTGCCTGTGCGGTCAGGTTGAAAAGCCAAGGCACAAACGCGACTGCCACAGCGCCCGCCGAGATGAGAAACGGCACGAGCTTTTTTTTGCCGATCAGCATCATCACAAACAAAAGCACACAGATGACCACGACGGACAACAGCGAATAATAGTGTGTGTATGCAGCGCAGAACGTACAGACGCTAAAAATGATCCAATCCCGCCGCCGTCCATCCTTTTGCGCGAGATAGCCGTAAAGCGCACTGCCGGTAACAAAGAACGCGGCCCATGTATACATTCTGGCTTCCTGCGCCATTGAGAGCGTGATCGGCAGCACAAACGTGATGACTGTGTATATAAGACCAAAGCGGCTGCCCAAAGCGCGCTTGACCGGTCCGATACCCCATGCCGCAAGCGCAGCGGTGCCGACTACCGAAAAAGCCCGCAGTACAAAAACCGAATTGCCGAAAATCAATACGAACACGCGCAGCATCAAATAATAGAGCGGCGGATGGTTGTCTCCGCCCGTGATGGCTATGATATCGGAAAACGAATGGTTGACGATAGCGCCGGAATATGACTCATCGTACCACAGGCTCTCGCGGGTGATGCCGATAAGCATCAGGGTGATGCCCGCTGCCATGATCACAAGCCAAGCGATCAAAATTGCGTGATTGTGCTTTTTTTGTACCATCATATCGATGCCTCCTGTATTTTAGCTGTGAGAATAACAAAGCTGACTATAATACATATATACGATTATACAATTTTCTACAATACCCACAAGAAAAAAAGGCCAAACGCTATGCTCAGAGCCTTCTCCATCGTAGCCGCAGCTATCCGCCCCGTTTTCCATGCAGGCTATACATGCAAAGATATGATGGCTTTCGCAAGCACATCAAAATGCTCTATGGCTCAAACTGAATACTTTGCAGAAATGCAACGAACTCATCATAAGAAATGTTTTCGGCGTAAATATTGATTGAGGTGTTATCTTTAAAGGCAGCAGCAAAAGCAGAGTCACCATTGACGCAACCGATGATATCTATGCCATCCAAAGATTTTTCCATAATCTTCTGCCCCTCATGGTAATGAGCGCCAGCCGTTAATTCAATAGCTTCATCATAAAACAATTGTACCAAAGTCACAACACTGTCATCTGAAATCGAATATGTTGAACTTAAAGATATAAAAAGGTCTGACTCATCAAATTCAACGCTATCAAGTACGCCTGAATTGGCTGTTGCGGCACGAATCGAATACTTCTCATTCATATTCCGTATTGCTTGGTACTCACTATGTGATGGATCATCTGAATAATCAACCTTTTCAGCTCCATGCCACATACCGACCTCCCCATCCAGCCATTGAACGATGGTATTGTACACGAACTTCATCATGGCTCGACCTGAAGACGTTGACACCATAAAAACACCGAGTATCAATACGGTACATATTGGCACGAATACTTTCTTTGATTGGTACCAATGAGCCGAAGTCTTGCTTGATTGTATGATGTTATTTTTAGCGTATTCTTTTCTTTTTTTATGGAACCACTGAATATGCGGAATATCCGCATCGCAAATTTGATATCCTTCATCTTGGATATGATTGAATACATCAGCGTGTTCTTTGATAAATCTTCTCACTTTTGCTTGATGCATCAGCATTCTCCTTGCAATCAAGAGACAGCTCATTATGCCTATATATAATTATAAGGCATAATGAGCAATTTTGCCAGACTTTTTTTAACTTTTCCAATTTTTTTATCAAGCAAGCTGATTATTTAATCAATGAGCATCGCGCCTGTATAAGTGGTCATCGATGTTCCTCCGCCAATATGAACCCCAGCAAGCCTATAATAGTATCCCGAAGTGACGTTACGAGTTACAGTTAAATCGACAAATGTGCCGCTTGAAGTATTCGCGTTTCCAGTCATCGAATTCCATCTGCCATTATAATAAGCCTGAGGAATGAGCGTTACTGTAACGCCCTTTACGCTGCAAAACGTATTTCCATGAAGCCCAATACTTGTTGATGAAACCTTCCCAATTGAACCATAGCCGGCTAACAAAACACCTCTGGTTGCATATTCACTTAAGCCTTCAGCCGTCAGGCCACCTGAGAACATCAAACTGTCGGAGAAGTTCGGGTCAGCGGAAATCTCATGTGCCGGTGGAATCTCAATTTCATCCTTTGTTCTCGGCATAAGCAAGGAACGATCCGTATCGCTGGCAAACGTTTGAGTCGGCATTATGATGAGTAGTGTGAGTACCGCTGTGATCAGAACGAGCAGCTTTCTTGTTTTCATTATCAAATACCTCCCGATAGAATTTGATTATATATAAACAGAAAAATAAGCAAACAGGAAAAAGGACAAAATAAGCTAAAATATGATATAATAATTTATAATTCGACTTATGGATGTTATGATGACTGAAATAGAGAACATATTTGTAAGCAATTATAGATTACTTTTTCGAATCATATTTGCGATCATTGGGGATGTTGAGGATGCGAAGGACATTCTTCAAGATGTGTTTATTCAGACATGTTGTCAGCCGTGTAACAATATTCAGCCAGAGCAAATGCTGCCATGGATTGTATCAGCAGCGAAAAAAGCATCAGAAGACTACAAAGCCAAAAAAAGCAGTATTAAGCCATGTCGAGATAAAGCTGTCGAGCCCTTTTATGAGATGGATTTTGACGAAGTCTCAATAAGCAAAGTATTCAGCGATTTGATGTTGATTATCCCTCATGATTTAAGAGAGCCACTCAGGATGCATTTTATTGATAATATCCCGATAAAAAAAATCGCGAGCAGACGCGGCCTGTCTTATTCGCGCTTGCGCTATTGGAAGAATGTCTTGGTTAAATCTTTGGAATCGTTTATGAAATAATACCTTGAGAACACTGCGATAATGTGTATATACCACGCGTTAAGTATTCATTTGATTATCCAAGTATTTAGAGGGAACAGTTAAAAACACGTCTTCATTAATGCGAAATCCAATTTTCTGATAATAGCTTGATATTTCTGATGTTGTTTGAACCAACCACTCTGAGTCTGGAAAATGCGTCATGCATCGCTTTATTAATGCTTTGCCTATTCCTTTGTTTTGGTATTTTGGCAAAACGACCAAGTCATAAATGACTGACCTTATCACTTTATCGCTTATAACTCTCACTGCTCCAATTAAACACTCATTATCCCATGCTGATATAACCAACGTTGAATTGATAAAGGGCTTATTGAAATGCTTCAACATAAATGAACTTTCCTGTCCATCAGACCAACCCGCTGATATAAACAGCTGCCGTAATTGCTCAGAAGGCAGATCCTTTTTTCTGTCGTCATATACTATTTGCATAATTGGGCTCCCCTGCATTTTGATGCTCCATATGATGATAACATATTTTTTGACATGGAAAAAGATATGACTATCTGAGACTATTAAAGCTTTATATGTACGCACGTCGGGCTTTGCCCGCCTGTACCCCGGGGGTGCGAAGCGCACACCTTGCAGCATTTGCTGACCGTGAGCGAAGCGAACAAGTCAATATACCGGAAAAACGCAAACGAGTGGTCATAAGACCACTCGCTGAAACGGCAGAGCCGTTTGGTAGCGGCGACTGGATTCGAACCAGTGACCTATCGGGTATGAACCGATTGCTCTAGCCAACTGAGCCACGCCGCCATATGCACAACCCGATTGAAATAAATCCAATCGGGTCATGATGAAAATGGTTGCGGGGGAGGGATTTGAACCCACGGCCTCCGGGTTATGAGCCCGACGAGCTACCAGACTGCTCTACCCCGCGTCGTCAAGCGAGCGCAAAAAGTATTCTATAACAAAACACTGCGCGCGTCAACCGTTTTGCAAAAAAAGCTGAACCAAATTTGCACACCCGTAATGCCAGCACGCTTTCCAATAGACGCCCTGTTTATAAATATGCTAATATAAGCCTAAATGCCAATACAAACGGAGGAATCACCGTGGAGATGAGCAAAACGCTGTCGATGTCGCCGGACGATTTTGTAGCGCTCAATTATTTCTTTGTACGCAAGCGGCTGCTGATTGCACCGACACTGTTTTTCGCGCTGCTGTCGCTGCTCTTGCTGCTTTTTACCCGCAGCATGGAATTGATGCTGCAGCTTGTTTTTATAGGCGGCTTCGCGCTGCTGTCGGCGCTGCTGACGCTGGCGAATCTGCTTGTACTCAAAAGAGCGGCAAAGAAGCAGTACCTTTCAACCCACGCTTTGCAGTCCGAATACACACTGCATATCGATACGGGCGGCATACGCCAAACCGGTGAACATGGCATTCACACGGCGCTATGGCTTGATATCATCAAAGCGTCAGAAACCAAAAGCGCTTTTTATCTATTCTTTTCGCATATCGAGGCTTTTGTGATTCCAAAGCGCCTGCTAAACGAAGGTGAAGAGCTTTGCCTGCGCGCATTGCTCAATGACAATCTGATACAGCGCAGCAAGACAACAAGGAAGGATGTGCCCAGTGATGAGGAAAGTGACCCAAAAACAGCCTAACGCACGCGAGTGCTTTGTGTGCGGGGTTGATAACGACAAAGGACTTCATGCCAGCTTCTTTGAGACGGATACGCGCGAGGTTGTGGCGCTGTTTACGCCGCACAGTATGTATCAAAGCTACCCGGGGCGGCTGCATGGCGGCATAGCGGCGTGCATTCTGGATGAGACCATCGGCCGCGCGGTGCAGATTGACCAGCCGGATATTTGGGGCGTTACCGTGGAACTGACACTTTCGTACAAAAAGCCGCTGCCGTATGATGTGCAGTTGAAAGCCGTTGGGCGCATCACACGAGAAAACCGGCTGCTGTTTGAGGGCGAGGGCGAAATCTACACGCCGGATGGCCAGGTGGCCGTATCCGCCAAGGCCAAGTATGTGAAAATGCACATCGATCAAATAGCGGATGAATTTGACGAGGATGACTGGAAGGTGCGCCTTGTCATAGATGACCCGACAGAGATTTAACACACCTTTACCACCTTTGCATAGTATACAGTATACAAATAATCATATTTGTGAATATGCATGCGGAGGGGAAGCGCCATGAAAAAAGCCATCGTGATCGGCGCTACAATCAGTGTACGCACAGGGCGCGCACAGAGTTATGCCAAGCTTGGTAACTTCAAAGCCGGTGAAACAGTCACCGTGCTCGACAATAAGCTCGACCAAAACTACGCGAAAGTCATTTGGCAGATTGGTTATGCGTATTCGGCCAAGGGCAAATATATAAACTGGCTGTCGGGACGTCCGGCGGCACCCGCTTTTAACGCCGTGGTGACGGCCAG
>OBJA01000940.1_pt1 | contig 22291 bp, 22 predicted proteins | sample 1519751 | NCBI WGS metagenome assembly OBJA01 (sample SAMEA3881238, study PRJEB22517) | soil metagenome | biome: lake sediment; feature: soda lake sediment; material: sediment, water from around vicinity | place: India | collected 2013-12-23 | depth 3 m
GCGTCTCCAATTCCCCGGGACGGAGGTGGGCCGCGTCGTGGAGGAAATGGGCCATATTGCCAAGGTTGCTGCGCCGGATAATCCTGAATCTTTCCTGGAGGAGGTCGATGTATCTGTCGATGAAGGCCGGATGGAGCCGCGTGCTCCTGTGGTTACGGTAATGGGGCACGTTGATCATGGCAAGACCTCGTTGCTTGACTATATTCGCAGAACTCGTGTTGCAGGAGGTGAGGCCGGTGGTATTACCCAACATATTGGTGCCTATCATGTCGAAACTTCACGCGGGATGATTACATTTCTTGATACGCCAGGACATGAAGCATTTACAGCGATGCGCGCTCGCGGTGCCAAGATTACCGATGTGGTCATACTGGTTGTGGCTGCGGATGATGGTGTGATGCCGCAGACGATTGAAGCTATTCATCATGCTAAAGCAGCGAATATTCCTATTGTTGTGGCGGTCAATAAAATGGATAAGCCGGAAGCCAATTTTGATCGTATCAAGCAGGAACTGGTTAATCATGGTGTTGTTCCCGAGGATTGGGGAGGTGATGCCATGTTCATTGGTGTTTCAGCAAAAACCGGTCTGGGAATCGATGAATTGCTGGAAGCAGTGTTATTGCAGGCTGAAGTACTGGAACTCAAAGCTGTCAGGGAGGCGCCAGCTAAGGGTGTGGTGATCGAGTCTCGGCTGGATAAGGGACGTGGCCCGGTTGCAACGATTCTGGTTCAATCCGGTACTTTGAGACGGGGTGATGCGGTTCTGACCGGAGCCGTGTTTGGAAAAATCAGGGCCATGCTGAACGAGCGGGGTAAATCTATCAGTGAAGCGAGCACTTCGATTCCCGTCGAGATACAGGGATTGTCAGAAGTTGCGGTTGCAGGAGAAGTATTTATCGCACTGGATGATGAGCGCAAGGCTCGCGAGATTGCTCTTTTTCGCCAGGGTAAATTCCGTGATGTGCGACTGGACAAGCTTCAGGTGGCAAAAATGGAGGATGTATTCGGTCAGCATGAGGACATCAGTACACTTAACCTGATCATCAAGGCGGATGTACAGGGATCTTGCGAAGCGCTGATCTATGCATTGAAGAAGCTGGAAACCGATGAAGTAAAAATCGATATCGTGCATAGTGGAGTGGGAGCGATCATCGAATCCGATATCAATCTGGCTCTGGCATCCAAGGCTGTTGTCATCGGGTTCAACTGTCGTGCTGATCTGGGAGCACGCAAACTGATCGCTTCAACCGGGGTGGATGTACGCTACTACAACATCATTTACGAAGCGGTTGATGAAGTCAAAAAAGCATTGTCAGGAATGATGATGCCGGAGCGCAAGGAAAAAATCCTGGGTATGGTCGATATTCGTGAAATTTACCGGATATCCAAGGTCGGAGTCGTGGCCGGTTGTTATGTGCTCGAAGGATTGATCAAACGTGATGCGTTGGTAAGAGTATTGCGTGATGGTGTAGTCATCCATAGTGGTAGTCTGGATTCTCTGAAAAGATTCAAAGAGGATGTTCGGGAGGTGAAATCCGGTTTCGAATGCGGACTTTCATTGAAGAACTTTAATGATATTCAGCAAGGTGATCAGATCGAGGTGTATGAGATTGTTGAAACTGCTCGTGTGCTGTGACGGGGCATTTTGTGAAATGAGCGGTTCTCCGGATTGAAGAGGAGGTGATCATGTCCAGGGATTTTTCGCGTACTGTACGAGTGGCTGACCAGATTCAGCGTGAGTTGGCTTTGCTGATCCAGAATGAGATTATGGATCCAAGAGTCGGAATGGTGACACTGACCGGGGTGGAAGTAACGCGTGATTATGCCTATGCCAAAGTTTTCTACACTACTTTAGGCGGGGATGGAAATATCCAGCTTACTGAAGAAGGATTGAAGCACGCGGCTGGTTTTCTGCGCAGCCAACTGGCTGACAAAATCAGACTGAGAGTCATTCCGCAGCTGCAATTCGTTTACGATGAATCAGTCGAACGCGGTATGAAACTTTCTCGGCTGATCGATGAGGCTGTAGGTAAAGTTTGACCTTGAAGGTTGATCTTGAATCCCGCCGCTTCGATCTTCTGATTTAACTTACAGTAAGGTTTCCCCCTGTTCCAATCTGCCAGTATCAGCGGAGTTTTGTTGCTCAACAAACCTTCTGGTGTTTCATCTAATCGAGCACTTCAGATCAGTAAGCGTTTATTGTCGGCTGCCAAGGCAGGGCATACCGGGACATTGGATCCGATGGCACAGGGGTTGCTGCCAGTCTGCCTTGGTGAGGCTACTAAATTTTCTTCTACTTTATTAGGTGTAGATAAAACTTATGTGGCATCCCTCAGACTTGGCTATATCAGCAACACGGGAGATGCCGAAGGTGAAATCAGACAGGTGGTTGATTCTGATGTAAATCCGCCTGATTTCGGGCAAGTGGCCAGGATTCTGCAAACATTTCTCGGTCGATCCAGTCAGATTCCACCTATGTTCAGCGCACTGAAACAACATGGTAAACCACTTTACCGGTATGCTCGCGAGGGGATTACGGTTGAGCGCAAAGCACGGGAAATCGTAATTCATGCTGTGTCACTCGGTACTTTGTCAGGTTTTGAGATGACAATTACGGTGCGATGCAGTTCAGGTACATATGTCCGAACACTGGCTGAGGATATCGGGAAGGCGCTTGGCTATGGCGGTGCCTATCTCACAGCGCTTTCCCGTATCAGTGTCGGTCATTTTGATTTATCTCAGGCCTGTGATCTGGATCAGCTCGAATCCGAGACATCCATCAATCGTCAGAGATTTTTATACCCGATCGACAGTCTTTTAAACGATATTCCTTCCATGGTATTTGATGATGATGAGGCGTTGCGTTTGCGACAAGGGCAGAGAATCAGGAAAAATTTGTGTCGATATGGATTGCCGAATACCACGCAATTGAAGTTGTACGATGATCGCAATGTTTTTCTTGGCCTCGGTGAACGGATCGATCCTGAAATCATTGTGCCTAGAAGAATGATTTCATTACATGAAGCTGTTACGAGTGTGGTAGCCGGTCCGGTGGATTTACAGTAAATCCCGATGTGATTTCTATTGTCTGATGAGCAGCGACGATACTAGGCGGACAGCAATACGCTATAATCTCCCACTTTTATGACCGCAGCCCAATCACCGATCGAGATGCTGACAGCCAGGAACCTGGAGTGTATACGGGGAGAGCACAGACTTTTCAGTAATCTCTCTTTTTCCGTGAACCCCGGTGAGCTGATGTTTGTGGGTGGCCCCAACGGCAGCGGCAAAACCAGCCTGCTCAGATTGTTGTGCGGATTATCTTTGCCTGATGATGGTGAAATTTACTGGAATGGAACTGATATCCGGGAGCTGGGGGGGGATTATCGCGACGTGATGACTTATTTGGGACATCTGGGAGGCATCAAGGATGATCTGACAGCTATCGAGAATCTGCGGATATCTTGTGCGCTGGCCGGTTGCGAGATCGATGAGGATCAGGCGGCAGATGCATTGGGGCAGATCGGGCTGGCTGGACGTGAAATGCTGCCCGCCAGAGTGTTATCTCAGGGACAACGGAGGAGAGTGGCTTTGGCTCGCTTGCTGGTAGCTCGAACCAAGCTGTGGATCCTGGATGAACCCCTGACTGCTTTGGATGTTGCAGCGGTAGAACTGATCAAAGGCATACTGGAGCATAATCTGGCAGAAGGAGGTATGGTTATCATGACTACCCATCAGGAGATCGTTATGAGTACGGTGACGATCCACCATCTGGTCTTGTCCTAACCCAGATATGATCTGGTGGATAATCAAGCGGGATTTGTTGCTGGCAATGCGTCGACGTTCCGACGTACTGACGACCCTGTTCTTTTTTGTCATCGTTGTCAGCCTGTTCCCGCTGGGTGTGGGGCCCGAGGTTAATACGCTGCGAATAATGGCCTCAGGTGTGGTATGGGTGGCTGCTTTGCTGGCTTCGATGTTGTCACTGGGTCGTATGTTTTCCAGTGATTATGCGGATGGCACCCTGGAGCAGATGCTGCTTTCTCCGGCTTCTCTGTCTGCGCTGGTTATGGGTAAAGCGATATCACACTGGCTGGTGACCGGGGTTCCGCTGGTGTTGATGGCGCCGGTATTGGGGATCCAGTACGATTTGCCGGTAGAAGCATTGATTGTGCTGACGCTCTCGCTGCTGTTGGGAACGCCTATACTGAGTCTGATTGGCGCAATCGGTGCTGCGCTGACATTGGGGCTGAGGGGAGGGGGGGTGCTGGTATCGATACTGGTTCTGCCGCTCTATATTCCCGTGTTGATTTTTGGAACGGGCGCAGTTGAGGCAAGTACTGCCGGAATGGGGTTCGGAGCACATTTTTCGATATTGGGTGCATTTTTGCTGGTTTCCATCGTTTTTTCACCCTGGGCGACTGCTGCATCTCTCCGGATTTCCATGGGCTGATCTCAGCAGTCATAATCGCAAGCAACGGGTGATGAAGTATTTGGTAAGGTAAAACAAGTAATTTCGTTTGCCGGATTAATTCAGAGAGAATATTCAGGATATGACAATCAATTGGTTTAAATATGCTTCTCCCGCGAGTTTTTATTTTCTAGCGGGAAGGATGATTCCCTATTTTTCCATTGCGGCAACCCTCTTTCTGATCGTAGGCCTGTACATTGCTTTTTTTTCTGCCCCGACTGATTTTCAGCAGGGTGAGGCCTACCGGATTATTTTTATCCATGTTCCAGCTGCCTGGATGTCGATGTTTTTGTATGTAGTCATGGCATTCTGGGCCGGGATAGGACTGGCGTTCAATACCCGGCTTTCATCCATGATGGCAAGTGCTATAGCACCGACTGGTGCCATGTTTGCTTTTCTTGCTTTATGGACGGGAGCATGGTGGGGTAAACCGATGTGGGGAACATGGTGGGTCTGGGATGCCCGCTTGACTTCCGAATTGATTTTGTTTTTTTTGTATATTGGTTTTATGTCATTACAGGCGGCAATCGATGATCCAAAGCGTGCAGACAAAGCTGGGGCTGTCATTGCATTGGTCGGTGTGGTTAATGTTCCGATTATTTATTTTTCGGTTCAGTGGTGGAATACGCTGCATCAGGGTGCTTCGGTCAGCCTGATTCAATCACCCAAAATGGCAACTGCCATGCTGTCAGGTATGTTGATCATGGTGTTGGCGGCATGGATGTACTCGATCGTAATGATTCTGATTCGGGCCCGTCTCATCATTCTGGAGCGTGAACGTCACACGGCGTGGGTGTCGGAATTGAAAGAAGGAGTGTTGGAATGAAGTGGGAGAGCGTATCAGACTTTTTTGCCATGGGAGGGTATGGCCTTTATGTATGGGGATCTTATCTTGTTGCGATACTGTGCGTAATCGGTGAAGTTGTCTGGATCCGTATTCGCAGGCGAACTTTATACAAGCATCTCGGTCTGAGAAAGGGATCAATTCTGCGAGGAGAGAAATGAAGCCACGTCATAAAAAAATGGCTGTTATTGCATTGAGCGTCAGTGCTTTGACAGTTGCAGTCGTATTGGTACTGAACGCATTTCAGAGTAATCTGGTTTTTTTCTTCAGTCCCAGTCAAGTGGCTGCAAAAGAAGCCCCTATCGGAAAGAGTTTCAGGATAGGCGGTCTGGTGGAAGAAGGCTCACTCAAGAGGGAGGGAGATGGTACAACTCTGAATTTTGCCATAACCGATACTGCTGAAGTCATTCGAGTGGTTTATACAGGGATTCTTCCCGACCTGTTTAAAGAAGGGAAAGGTGTCGTGGCACAAGGAAAAATGGCAGATGACGGTATTTTCTATGCTGATGAAGTGCTTGCCAAACACGATGAAAATTATATGCCACCTGAAGCTGCCAGTGCACTGGAGCAAGCAGCCAAAGCACAGAAGACCTCACTTGTGCAGTAAGTTCGTTTATTTTGTAATTTAACAAGGGATAACTTCAAACCATGATTCCGGAACTTGGTAATTTTGCCCTCATCCTTGCAATGCTGCTGGCCCTGATCCAGGGAACACTGCCCATCATTGGTGCGACACGTGGTATACCTTCATGGATCGCTTTGGCACGCCCGGTCACACAGGGGCAGTTTGTGTTTATCGCTATTGCTTTCGGGTGCCTTGCCTACTCGTTCATAAATAATGATTTCTCTGTATTGAACGTGGCATCCAACTCGAATTCTGATCTTCCTGTGCATTTCCGTTTTGCTGCAACATGGGGATCTCATGAGGGTTCATTATTGCTATGGGTGACCATGCTTGCTGGCTGGTCTGTGGCTGTAAGTGTTTTCAGTCGCCAGTTGCCGGACGATATGGTAGCTCGTGTTCTGGGTGTGCTGGGGCTGGTCAGTGCCGGTTTTCTGCTGTTTCTTTTGTTTACCTCCAACCCTTTTGACAGGTTGTTGCCAGCGGCAATCGAAGGGAATGATCTCAATCCACTACTGCAGGATCCGGGAATGGTTATGCATCCGCCCATGTTGTATATGGGATATGTAGGCTTTTCAGTGGCGTTTGCATTTGCAATTGCAGCACTACTTAACGGCCAGTTAGATGCCGCTTGGGCGAGATGGTCACGTCCATGGACCATTGTTGCCTGGATTTTTCTGACCATCGGCATTATGGGCGGCAGCTGGTGGGCATATTATGAGCTGGGATGGGGCGGCTGGTGGTTCTGGGATCCGGTTGAAAATGCATCATTCATGCCTTGGCTGGTGGGTACTGCACTGATACATTCACTGGCCGTCACCGAAAAACGTGGTAGTTTCAAGAGCTGGACTGTATTACTTGCAATTACTGCTTTCTCACTGAGTTTATTAGGGACTTTCCTGGTTCGTTCCGGGGTTCTGACTTCCGTACATGCTTTTGCAACAGATCCGGCACGCGGGATATTTATCTTGATCTATCTTTCGCTGGTCGTGGGGTGTTCATTGGTACTGTTCGCATGGCGGGCATCGAAAGTAGGCCTTGGTGGCAATTTTGAAATCATTTCACGTGAAACTACTCTGCTTGCCAATAATGTATTGCTGCTGGTAGCTGCGGGCAGTGTATTGTTGGGCACACTTTATCCTCTCCTGATCGATGCATTGGATCTGGGGAAAATTTCTGTAGGCCCTCCTTATTTTGAGGCCGTTTTTGTGCCTTTGATGGCCCCGGCAATCTTTCTGATTGGATTAGGGCCGATTGCCCGCTGGAAAAAAGCCAGCCTGCCAGCCCTGGCGGTACTGATGAGATGGGCATTCATTTTGAGTCTGGTAGCGGCAGGGATCATGCCGTTCATCATGGGTGAGTGGAAACTTATGGTGAGCTTTGGCTTACTTCTGGCTTTCTGGGTTGTAGCCAGTGTACTTGTCAGTATCAGACTCCGACTCCGGAACAGTGGTGAGGGTGGGTTGTTGGCCAAACTGGCGAAACAGCCAAGAGGGTATTACGGTATGCACTGTGCACATCTGGGTATTGCAGTATTTGTCATCGGTGTGACGTTGGTCAATGGTTATGAAACCGAGAAAGATGTCCGTATGGAAATCGGCAGTACTGTGACACTCAAGGAATATACTTTTCAATTCAATGGAACCAAACCAGTTACTGGTCCTAATTACAATGCATCCCAGGGACAGGTCGAGGTATTCAGGGAAGGTAAAAAGATAAGTGAGTTGCAGCCCGAGAAAAGAACCTATACCGCGTCAGGTATGCCTATGACTGAGGCAGCGGTTGACATGGGATTGTTGCGTGATTTGTATGTGGCACTGGGTGAGCCGTTAGAGAACGGCGCTTGGATAGTTCGTGTTTACCACAAGCCCTTCGTTAATTGGATATGGCTGGGGTGTATGTTGATGGCTTTAGGAGGAGCTCTGGCTGCCAGCGATCGACGTTACCGTCTCACAATCAGCAAGAAATCGAGGAAGAAGGCAGATTCAGAACCAAGAGTACCGGAAGCTGCAGATATACCAACCGGAAATATAGTTACTAATTCAGTTGCCCTTTCAGAGGAAGGTGGTAAGGTATGATGCGCTTTCTGCTACCTCTCGTGGCATTTGTAATACTGGTGATATTTTTAGGGGTTGGCCTGACTTTGAATCCGCGTCAGGTTCCCTCTCCGCTAGTAGATAAACCCGCACCTGCTTTCCGCCTGCAGCAGCTCTACGATACCAGTAAGACTCTCTCTTCCGAAGAAAATCTTGGAAAAGTATGGATGCTGAATGTTTGGGCGTCCTGGTGTGTTGCCTGTCGTGATGAGCATCCTATATTGGTTGAGCTCTCAAAACTAGGTATCGTTCCTATTTATGGTCTGAATTACAAGGATCAGCGCGATACCGCCATGCAATGGCTCAAACAATTTGGTAACCCTTATGAAATGAGTATCGTTGATGCAGATGGTAAGGTTGGTATCGATTATGGTGTTTACGGTGTACCGGAGACTTACGTAATTGATAAACAGGGAATTATCAGGTACAAGCACATTGGCCCGGTAACAGTCGAATCGCTGAAAAACAAAATTCTTCCTTTAATCCAGGAACTGAAAGGTTGAGCTGGTCATGATGAAACGATTGATACATACACAGATTAGTTCGCTGAAGCATTATCTGATGGTACTGATTCTGTCTTTTATGTCTCTGCAGGGCTATGCAGCAACTAAAGCAGTGCCTGTTGCAGAAGATCCTGAACTTGAGAAGCGCTTGGTGGATCTGGCAGAAAATCTTCGTTGTCTCGTATGTCAGAATGAGTCACTGGCCGCATCTCGTGCGGATTTTGCCAATGACATGAGGCGTGAAATCCGGGAACAGATGCGAATGAATAAAAGTGATGAGGAAATCGTAGAATTTCTGGTTGCCCGTTATGGCGATTTTATACTTTTCAATCCTCCCTTTAAATCAACAACCTGGCTATTATGGTTTGGTCCATTCACCTTATTTCTAGGCGGTGGTGCTGCTCTCATTTTTTATTTGCGTCGTCGTCGTATTCAGATAAATGAAAAGGACTCGCCGTTAACTGAAAGTCAGCGTCTTCGAGCCGAATCCCTTATCAAAGAAATAAACAAGGATTAAAGTATATGACCGCATTCTGGGTGGTGGCCGGTATATTTATCGTAGTAGCATTATTGTTCGTGATTCCGGTATTACTAAGAGGCAAAAGAAACCAATCCCAGGAACAGATTGAACGTCAAGCTGCGAATATTACTATTTACCGTGACCAGCTTGCAGAACTGGATCGGGATTTACGTGATGATACCCTTTCCAGAGAACAGTATGATTCCAGTAAACAGGAGCTGCAGAAACGAATGTTGCTGGATTTATCTGAAAATGGTGACCCTGTTGCTACCTCTTTTGTCTCAACTGGGCGCTATGGTGTCGTTGCGGGTGTCATCGTTACCCTGATAATTCCGCTTGCAGCTATCTATCTCTATCTGGTTATTGGGGATACACGAGGGCTGCTGCCTCAATCACAACTGGCTAACGCTACCCAGTTCGCTCAGAATGAGGCAGGAGGAGAGGAAGGGCATATCGATATCAATTCAATGGTTGAGAGTCTTGCAGCACGTCTCAAAGAAAATCCGGAGGATATAGAGGGTTGGGTAATGCTCGGACGTTCTTATGCAATCATGGAGCGCTTTGATGATGCCAGTGCAACCTATGCCAAGCTGATTCAAATGGTTCCGGATAATCCCCAGTTTCTGAGTGACTATGCAGATATGCTGGCCATGATTAATAATGGCAGTTTATTGGGTAAACCTGCTGAGATGATTACCAGAGCGCTTGCTATCGATCCTAATTTCCCCAAGGCACTGGCTCTGGCCGGTACTCTCGAATTTGAACAGGATAAATTTGATCAGGCAATTATCTACTGGGAACGCCTGTTAGGTGCCATACCTGCCGATTCGAAACTTTACAAGTCAGTGAGGGACAGTATCGAACAGGCTAAATCTCTGGCGATGAGGGGTAAGGGTGAGTCCGCTCCTATACAACTCACCGAGAATTCAAATGTGGGAACTGATGTTACAGAGAAATCACCCTCTGTAGAAAAGCAGGAAACTTCTGCCGGTGTGCCAAGTATCTCGGGTTCGGTAACGCTGGATCCCTCTCTAGCTGACAAAATTTCTCCGAGTGATACGCTCTTCGTTTTTGCAAGAGCCAGTCAGGGACCCAAAATGCCCTTGGCAATCTTGAGACTGAATGCCAGAGATATTCCTGTTTCATTCAAGCTTGATGACAACATGGCCATGACTCCTGCGATGAAACTTTCCAGTTTTCCGGAAGTAGTCGTAGGAGCGAGGATCAGTAAAACCGGGCAGGCCATTCCTGCCAGTGGAGATCTGGAAGGCCATAGTGCCCCTGTAAAAATTGGTGATGGAGATATTTCCATTACGATTGATCACGTTGTTCCGTAAATTTTAACCACTGATAGAACCTGTATTCTTTATGTCTGATGATCTGATTCCGGATTTTGAGCTGCCTTCCACAGGTAATAAGCAATTTCGTCTGTCAGACGTAAAGAGCAAATACCTGATTATTTTCTTTTACCCTAAAGACGATACTCCTGGCTGTACCAGCGAAAGTCAGCAATTCAGGGATCTGTATCCGGAATTTGTAAAGAAGGAGTGTGAAATTGTTGGTATTTCTCGCGATAATCTGAAATCCCACGATAGATTTAGAGAAAAGTATGATCTACCTTATGAGTTGTTGAGTGACAGTGATGAGGCAGTATGTAAGCTGTTTGGTGTGATGAAGATGAAAAACATGTATGGTAAACAGGTACGTGGAATAGAGCGCAGTACCTTTATATTGGATCGGGATGGCAAAGTGCACAGGGCATGGCGAGGTGTCAAGGTTCCAGGACATGCCGAGGAAGTTCTAGCGTTTATTAAATCAGTTACAGCCTGATATTCGTTGTCAGCGGAAGCTAGCTTTGTCGTTTCAGGGTAACAGATGCCTGATTGAATCCAGTTCCCGGGTCAACTCGTTATAAGCAATATCCAACTTGGTACGAGAGAATGGGCTGATTTCAAGCCCTTGCACAATCTCCCTTCTACTATCTTTACAAACCACTGGGAATCCGTAAATTACGCCTTCGGGTATTTTATAGCTGCCATCAGACAAAATGCCCATTGTGGTCCAATCATCGTTTCTGGTTCCAAAAATCCAGTCACGCATATGATCAATAACGGCGTTTGCTGCGCTGGCTGCGCTGGACAGGCCGCGAGCCTCGATTACCACAGCACCCCGGTTTTGGACAGTAGGAATGAAACTGTTTTCAACCCAGGCTTGATCTTTGATGAGATCGATCACTTTCAGATGATCGATCTCTGCATGAAATAAATCAGGAAACTGTGTAGAAGAATGATTACCCCACACGATTATTTTTCTAATGTGGCTGACTGGCTGGTTCAGCTTCATGGCAACTTGCGATAGCGCTCGATTGTGATCAAGCCTGAGCATTCCAGAAAAATTCTCTGGCGGCAGATCTGGTGCATTCTTCATGGTAATGAGAGTATTGGTATTAGCAGGATTTCCTACTACCAGAATTTTTGCATCCCGTTTTACTGCCTGGTTCAGAGCTCTGCCTTGTTCTCTGAAAATTTCGCCGTTGGCTTGCAGTAAATCCTTGCGCTCCATACCCTTACTGCGTGGGCGTGCTCCAACCAGTATTGCGATATCAGCCTGATCAAATGCTATCATCGGATCATGCGTTACGATAACGTCCGTCAATAATGGAAAAGCACAATCCTGAAGCTCCATGAGAACGCCATTTAGTACCTTTCCCGATTCCGGGATATCGAGGAGCTGAAGAATTACGGGTTGACTGCCACCCAGCATATCTCCGGCGGCAATTCTGAATAATAGGCTGTAGCTGATTTGTCCTGCTGCGCCGGTGACGGCAATACGAATGGGTGAAGACACCAAATCCTGCTCCTTGAGTATTTGATATATTTCCCAGTGGGAAAAGAGACCGGGTGGAAAAATAGGTAGGAATTATACCGGCAAATCTCAATATCAAGAAAGGTAAGCATCAAAGGTAAGCATCATTCGGACCGTAACTTTGTTGGGGGTTGAGAGTGAAAAATAACAGAAAGGGTTTGAATACAGAAATCACAATACACTTTTTGTATACTAAATAAATTATCTGGGTCGTAGCGCTATGCATAAATTTGATGTGGTAATTATTGGTGCAGGCAGTGCTGGTTTATCTGCTCTGCGCGAAGTAAGAAAACGCACTGATAACTTTATATTGATCAATGAAGGTCCATGGGGAACTACCTGTGCCCGGGTGGGTTGCATGCCTTCCAAATTGTTGATCGAAGCCGCTAATGCTTTTCATCGGCGAATCAGTTTCAATGAATTCGGCATTACGGGTGCAGATCAGTTGGGAGTGGATCATAAACGGGTTCTGCAGCGTGTGCGCAGACTACGGGACGATTTTGTCACCAGTACACTTGGAGCAACCAGGGAATTGGGTGAGCAGGCGATATCAGGCCGTGCTCATATTCTTTCTCCACATCAGGTAATGGTTAATGGTGAAAAATTTCATACTCGTAAAATCATCATCGCAACCGGTTCCCGGCCCGTTATACCGGAGTCCTGGCAGAGTCTTGGTAAACGTTTGCTTACGACAGATACGCTGTTTGAACTGGATACTTTACCAGAACGCATCGCTGTTATCGGTATGGGGCCGGTAGGTCTGGAAATGGCGCAGGCGCTATCCAGGCTGGGTGTGCGTGTTAGCGGCTTTGGCTCCGGTAGAATGATCGGCGGTATTACTGATCCTCTCATCAATCAGACAGCAGTGACACTGTTATCTGAAGAATTTCCTTTATACCTTGGAACCAGAGCGGATATTAGTGTAGGTACCGATAGTGACGTGATTACAGTCCATTCGGGTGACATCAGGATCGAGGTCGACAGTGTACTGGCTGCTTTGGGGAGGCGGCCAAACATCGATGATATCAATCTGGAAGCATTGGGTGTGCCGCTTGATGAAAGAGGTTTGCCACCCATAAATCCTGACACTTTGCAGATTGCTGATCTGCCGGTATTCCTGGCGGGTGATGTCAATCAACGTGCTCCTTTATTGCATGAAGCTGCGGATGATGGACATATTGCCGGTTTGAACGCAACCAGAGAAAAATTAGTTTGTTTCAAACGGCGCGTGCCACTGGCTATTGTATTTTCTGATCCTAATATTGCCGTGGTTGGAAAATCTTTTCAATCGCTCGAACATGAAGATATCCGGATGGGTGAAGTAGATTTCAGCCGTCAGGGGCGGGCACGTTCGGCCCAGTCTAATCGTGGTGTGCTGCGTGTGTATGCTGCTGCAAACAGTGGCCGGCTACTGGGTGCAGAAATGTGTGTGCCGGCTGGAGAACATTTTGCGCATTTGCTGGCACTGGCAATCGATCAGTCCTTGAGTGTATGGGATTTATTGCGATTGCCATTTTATCATCCGGTGCTGGAAGAAGGATTGCGTACCGCATTACGTAATCTGGCTTCGGAACTACCTGCACATAGTGAATCGGATCTGGCTGCTTGCGATCCTTTTGATGCTGAAGCGCTTGACTGAAATGTCATGTTCGAGCTTTGATGGCGAGCCAAGCTGAAATATGGCTGGCCACAGGGCCATGATAGACTGGCCGTACGGGTTATATTGCAGTGCGAGCTGAATAGATGGTGAGTGGTGGCGAATCAGGGATTTGAACCCCGGACCAACGGATTATGATTCCGCTGCTCTAACCACTGAGCTAATTCGCCACGTATCTGAACGACAGAGCGCGTATTCTGCCTTCTGCAGGCAAGGTAGTCAAGACTGTTCCTTTTCACCAGCCTTGAAATAATGAGATAAGTGTGCAGTTTGCTAGCCCTGATATTGACTGGTATCACATCATCGATGATCCGGCTTTAGGCGTCTGCAAACCATCCATACCTAATTTACCTGATTCGTTATCGTATGGAAAAATCATCCGCTATCACCAGATTCCAGCTGAAGATCAGGAAGGAGGAGGTAAGCTAATGAAAGAAATAGAGAACTCTGATTATTTATTGTGGCACAGGTTTTGATGATAGAGCCGATGCGGGGCGCAAAAAGCAATGTCTGAGGCTGTTGCAGCCTGCCGGGCAGGTTGGTAAGCTGGAGATCGGAGTTTTTACTTTACGTTGGAAGTTATTAGCATACTTTTCCGTGGCTCGCTTTCAAATAGAAGTTCAAGAATATTTTTCCTGGATGATATTCCTGATAGCATGCCGCCATTGAGCTGACAATACAGACTACAGGCGGCGTGCGCTACATCACTTCTCGCGAACATTCCTTATTTAAAAAGCTGTTTAAGCTGCAACACTCGGCACGCCGACGTCATGATGAAGATATGGCGCTGCTCGATGGCATCCATTTGCTGCAATCCTGCCTGGCATCAGGCAAGACTCCAGCACTGTTGGTCGTCAGTGAATCCGGCAGTCGGCATCCTGAAATCAGCCAGTTACTGATTCATACTGATAAAAATTCTCAGAAAACAGATTGTCTGATGTTGAGTGATGCATTGTTCAGCCAGATATCACCCGTCAAAACACCCGTTGGCATACTGGCACTTATCGATATTCCTCGACATACGCTACCCGCAGACACGTACCAGAATTCTTTTAATATCTTGCTGGAAGGCATTCAGGATCCCGGTAACCTGGGTTCGGTGCTGCGCTCTGCCGCTGCTGCCGGCGTAGAAGATGTTTTCCTTTCCTCCGACTGTGCTGACGGCTGGTCACCCAAAACACTGAGAGCAGGCATGGGAGCGCATTTTTCATTGAGAATCTATGAGAATGTGGATCTGATTCAGGTGGCTCACCAATTTGCCGGTAATGTCGTGGCAACAACACTGCATGATGCCAGCAATCTTTACTGCACAGATTTGCGAGGGGCGGTCATGTTTGTTTTCGGGAATGAAGGGGGCGGGATTTCAGAAGAACTTCTGGAAACCGTACATCAGCGAGTGATGATACCTATGCCGGGGTGCGCCGAATCACTCAATGTCGCTGCAGCAGCAGCCATCTGTTTATTTGAGAAAATCCGGCAGGATACTTGTGCTGGTAATTCTCACGAGAACAGCGTGGACAGCAGATGAAATCTACTTTTTCATGAGTCGGTTATCAGGATTTACTTGAGATTATTTCCTGATCAGCAGTACTGTTTGCATTATGAATGGAATGAGGTATATCAGTGACCAAATCGCAGAGATCTGCCAGATATCTGAGAATGCGGATTTTGTCATCGAGATCATGTTTTTCGTTCTTGAGACTGGCGATGATCAGTTCAATCGGGTCTGCAGCGCCATCCTGTAATTTAACCGTGCGGTAGAAATGAACAAAATCATCCAGTGAAGCAAGGCCGGTGCAATTGACGAAAGCATGATAATCATTCCGGAGGTGACCGTGTAAACGTGCCTGGCTGATCCATTGTACGAGTTGCTGGTAACTGAAACCGGTCCGCAGGGCGATATCCAGCGCATTGGCATTGGCTAGATTTTCAATATTGTCGTATCCCTCTCGTTTCAGAAGAATTTCCTGGTTATAGTTGATACCCGGTAGATCTGAGAGGGGTGAGGCAAATTCGTGAATCCGGACTAAACCAAGTGCCTTGGTTGCGATATTTTCGAGAAATACCAGACCACGATCGGGAAAATGACCGATGAAGAAACTCCATACGGGCAGACTTCTAATCAGGATGGCATCGGGTTCTGAAAATTTGTCGGGATCAATCAGCAAATAACTCAGAACCACCGCCAGTAAAGATCCCGTAATCATGCGCACACTGCTGTTGATAAAGATGTTGGGCGTCATATCCAGCGTGAAATAGCTCCGGACCATTAACCCGATAAAGTAGATATATCCACCCAGGAAGCCAAACTGAAACGCGGTCAGGGTATAGACGAGGACGTTGATATAGTCTCTGTTTCCTACCATATAAGACTTCATGTATGTGCCAAGCATCAGAAAGTGGGCTCCTTTGCTGTAATCGACTCCGTTAGCGTATGCCAGATCCGGAAGTGCTAACGGGGCCGGTTTCAGCAACAGGATGATCATGCAGCCAAACATCACCACGAACATCAGGCTCATCATGCTGCCAAGATAACTGCGTATGCTGGAAATCTTGCTCAGGTAATTCTGAATATAGTTGCTGTTGGCGGAATAGATCGCGGGCGGAAGTTCCCGTTGCAGACGGCGTTTCTTTTCCTCGCGCATCGAACTGGTATAACAAAGTGTGATCAGTGGAATAATTCCGACAGCGAAAACCAGCAATATCAGGTTATATTGAAAAAATATGGGATCAAACCATGACGCGATCTCCATGTAGAGCGAGGTATTGACCGTATCTTCCGGCAGATGGGGTGGCTGAATGCTGGCATAGAATAAAAACAGTACCATGCCGATAAAAAGCGCATTTGCCGCAATGAACAAGCTTGGGTAAAAGTAAAAGATAAAGTTTCTCTCAGATTTCTCGCCAGACATTTTTACCCTCCCAGACTTGAAGAATGGTTAAACAGCTACGAGTGATTTTCAGTAAGCTCTCGCACCAGATTGAGATAAAACTGAAGATGGTTGAACGGTCGTGCTTTGCGTGCATCCGGCCAGGCAAAACTCCAGCCAGTCAGTTCAAAATGATCTGCCTGCAATACATCTCTGAATTCTCCCCATTGCGCCGATGCCACGGGCACCATCCCGTCATTATCACCGCTGTGTGCAGCGATCCTGTTTCCCCAGGAGCGCAGAATGAACGGCATGTCAGCTGGGGAGCGCATACTCGCATACGAGCAGTATCTGACATCCTCCCGATTACTGATTTCCATATTGAACCGGGCGCATGATTCAGAGGTTAAATCATTGACGGCGGGTGTGGAAATGAAGTGCATCAACCGAAAGCACATATCTGATCCTTCAATAGCCCATTTTGCTAAAGGTGATCCATGATGAGGCGTAGCAACCGTAGTTAAACTTCGTACCCGATGCATCGGATCCAGATGGCGGATCAAATATCGGCAATCCAAACCGCCCATGCTGTGTGCGATCAGGTCGATATGATCTGCACTGATGTGAGCTAAGAAATTTGCCAGAACACGTGCGCGATCTTCGATATATCCGGTAGCAGGTAATTCAGGAAAGAAAGCCTGCCGGGTGCTGTTCCTCAAACTGGAACGCAGATTTCGGAAATAATGTACTCTTTTTCCAAAAATGGAAAAAGATGAAAAGCCCAGCAATCCATGAACAAAAACAATAGCTCCGTTGCTTGAATCGCTCATTACATCTTCCTATAAGAGACAGGTTCCCTATTATGACAAACCGTTCATCATCATTGTCACGAGATGCTGACCAGAGCAGTATCTGTGGTTCCTCAGATTGATTTGACGAATACCTTGGAACGCCGCTGGTAGTTGTAAAAATTCTGTTTCAGTCGAGGAAGCTGGTCAGGGGTGGTTTCCGAAAAGCCGCGTTCTACGAACCAGTGAGTGGTACGGGTGGTAAGTGCGAACAGGCGGCGGTAGCCTTGTTCCCTGGCCTGATCTTCAAGGTGGTCGATCAGTATCCGGCCGATACCTGCCTTGCGATATTCGGGGTGTACCGCGAGACAGGCCAGCTCGCATGACTTGTCATCCGGGAAAGGGTAGAGTGCCGCACAGGCAATGATCATGTTGTCGTGTTCGATTACCATGAAGCGTGCGATTTCCATTTCCAGTAATTCCCGGTTGCGCCGTACCAGGATACCTGCATTCTCCAAGGGTTCAATTAATTGGAGAATGGCACCAATATCTTCGATTTCAGCCTGGCGGATGATTTGCAACGGGTCACGTGTGATCATGCTGCCAATACCACTGTGAGTGAACAGTTCAAGCAGCAGTGCGCCATCGATATGGCGGCTGATGAGATGGACACGTTTCACTCCTTTTTCGCAAGCGTGTAACGCCCATGGCAGGTAGAGTCGGGTATCCTCATCCAGTTGGTCTGTTGCTGTTTCCATTGTTGCAAGCAGTGCTTTGCCCTGTTTGACAGTGAGTTCCGGCAGTAATACGGTACCTGATTCGGTTTGCTGCCGGATTCCCGGCGTATCCACCAGGAAAATCAATTTATCGGCCTGGAGGGCGATGGCTACTTCAGCAGCGATATTTTCCAGCGTCAGGTTGAAAATTTCCCCGGTCGGCGAATAGCCCAGAGGAGAGAGCAGCACTACCGTCCCTTGTTCGAGTTGATCGAGTATCGCCATGGTATTGATACGGCGTACTTCTCCTGTGTATTGCAGATCTACGCCTTCCAGCACACCGACTGGTCGGGCAGTTACGAAATTGCCGCTGGCAACCCGTATGGCAGCATTGGCCATGGGTGTGTTGGGTAAGCCCATCGACAGCAAGGCTTCGATCTCAACTCGTACTTTGCCGACGGCTTCTTTCACACATTGCAGGGTTGCAGCGTCAGTAACGCGCATACCCTGTACGTAGCTCATTTCCTGTTGGTCTGTCCGAAGCCGGGATTCAATTTGCGGGCGTGCCCCATGTACGAGTACCAGCTGGATGCCGAGGCTGGCAAGCAGGTTGAAGTCCTGCACCAGCTCAACGAATTTTCCGTTCTCAACAACTTCCCCCCCGAAAGCGATGACGAAGATTTTTCCATGGCTGGCATGGATATGGGGTGTGACGGAACGAAACCAGGTGACAAATTCGGTATCCGATTTCATGGCTGATTAAGAAGAAATGTTATCAATAATCCCCCCAGAGCGTCTGAGCGGCAGCAATGGCAGCCAGTGCCGCGCTTTCAGTGCGCAGAATGCGGCTTCCGAGGCGAACGGGTATGAATCCGGCGAGGTGGGCGGCATTGGTTTCTTCCCCGGTGAATCCTCCTTCCGGGCCCGTCAGTAAGGTCATGAATTCTCCGGTTCGGGGAGAAGATAATTCGGCTAAGCGCTGATGAGCAGCAGGTGAGAGCATGATATCGTGGCCGGCTGGATTGCTGTTTTTGTGTTTCCATGCCAATTTCTGTTCCAGCCAGTGTGACAGGGGCATGAGCGGCAAAAGCTGAGGGATTTGGTTTCGTCCACATTGTTCGCAGGCGGCAATGATGATTCTTTGCCAGTGCTGTTCACGTTTATCGGCACGTTCTCCGGTGAGCCGAACAAGGGTACGGCCGGTTGTCAGAGGCTGTATACGGGCCACACCTTGTTCAACTGCCTTCTGAATGATCCAATCCATTTTTTCATTGATGCAAACGGCTTGTGCGAGTTCGATCATCAGCGGGGATTCACGTTCGATCGGCAGATGGCGTTCGATTCTGACCTGACAGCCGGATTTGCTGATTTGTTCGAGTCGGCCGGAGAATTCACCGCCGGCCCCATCGAACAATGTGACAGAGTCTCCCAGTTTCAATCGGAGCACTTGAACTGCATGATGGCTGGTATCGCTGTTCAGCGTAATACGTTCGGTATCACGGATAGGGAGAGTATGGAAAAAGCGTGCTGTCATGTGGAACGGTTAATGGCCAGGAAGCAAAAGGAACAGAAATATTTCTATGATAGTATAGGTAAAAACCAAGTCGATTAATGGAAAAGGAGTAGTCGGATGGCGAGTCTGGAAACACCGGTTTGTAATTTTGGCTGGAAGGCGGTGGATTTCGATCTTCCAGGGGTGGATGGCAAGCGTTACAACCTGACATCAGTAGCAGGGAAAAATGGATTGCTGATCATGTTCATATGTAACCATTGTCCTTATGTGAAAGCCATTCGCGACCGGATTATCCGTGATACCCGAGAGCTTGCTGAACACGGCATCGGTACAATTGCCATCATGTCCAACGACCCAGCGGATTATCCGGAAGATTCATTCGAAAATATGGCTAAAGTAGCCCGGGAATATGCCTATCCGTTTCCTTACGTTCAGGATGAAACCCAGGAAATCGCCAAGGCATACGGGGCTGTTTGTACGCCTGATTTCTTTGGTTTCAATAACCGTCTGGAGCTGCAGTATCGTGGCCGGATGGATGCTTCCCGTAAGGAAGCGGCCCCTGCCGATGCCCGCCGGGAGCTGTTTGAAGCCATGGTTCAGGTAGCAAGAACAGGACGTGGGCCTGAGGATCAGGTCCCGAGTATTGGTTGTTCGATCAAATGGCGGGAAGATTGAGCGTGCTGGAACGTGTCATCAAGGCGGTGAGGGAAGTTGCTCGGGATGAGATCATGTCGCGTTATCTGCAAGTGGAACGTATTTATAAAGCAGACGGTAGTTTTTATACAGAAGCAGATCTGGCTGCTCAGGTAAGTCTGCTGGAGCGGCTGCATGAAATTGCGCCCGTTGCGATGATCGGTGAAGAAATGGCGGAATCAGAACAGCTGGCACAATGGGAAGCAGGGCAGGATGGATTATGGAGTATCGATCCGATTGATGGAACCTCCAATTTTCTGAACGGATTGCCATATTTTGCGGTTTCTGTGGCGCTGATGCGGGGTGGCAGAAGTGTGCTGGGTGTGGTCTACAACCCGGCGACGGATGAAATGTTCTACGCTGAGCAGGGGAAGGGGGCTTTTCTCAACGGTAAGACACTCCCTTTTTCCAGACGGAAAATCCTGTTGAACAAAGCGATAGCCAATGTCGATTTCAAGCGACTGGATCGCAGGCTGGCGGTGGAAATTGTTTCCAGACCTCCCTATTCCTCGCAACGTAACTATGGTACCTGCACACTGGAATGGTGTTATACCGCTGCGGGATATTTTGATCTGTATCTGCATGGTGGCCAAAAGCCGTGGGATTATGCTGCCGGCTGTCTGATTCTAGAAGAAGCCGGGGGACATCGCTGTACGCTGAGCGGGGATGATTACTGGTCCGGCAATCCTTGGCGCCGTTCGGTCATCGGTGCGCTTGATGAAGATTTATTTGTGCTGTGGCGTGACTGGATCAGATCGCGTATGTCGGATATTGACAATCTCCGTTGATGGGCTTGTTGAGAGGTTTCTCAGAAAACCTGCAGCAGATCAGTTTCAAGAAATTCAACAGCATGTCCTGTCTTGCTGCGGTAATCGTACCCGGTTGATGGTATGCGGGCAGGCAAGCAATCTGCCTTGCTTCCATCAACCGGTATTCAGCTGACAAAGAAATTGCGCATCATGCCCATGTCTCCATGTTCCAGATTGTGGCAGTGGTAAAGAAACAGGCCCGTATAGTCCATAAAGGGTTTGATGATTTCGGCTTCTTCTCCTGGCATGACCAGCACGGTATCTTTCCAGCCGCTGTTGATGAATCCCTCCTTGACCGTAGTATAAGCACTGTCGGCATAGCCTGGTTTACGTGACAGAATCTGGAATTGCTGGCCGTGAAGATGAATCGGGTGGGGCAGTGCCATCATCATACCCATTATTCTGCCTCCCTGGCCGCCGCGCATTCCCCTGCCCATTCCTCCACCCATTGCCGGATTGGCATTGGAGATCCGGATTCTTTGCATGGTATTCAGTGGAATTTTTTCCTGTTCGGTGTAATCCAGCATCTCAAAGATTCTGCCATTGAGATTGAATGTCATACGATGCATACCAATGTTGATCGGTACAGTCTTATCAGGATTGGAAACATCTTTTACGGTCAGGCGGCGAATGGGAGCCGGTGTATCCGGTAATTTGGGTGAATCACTGATCTGTTCGATGATGGTGAATCTGATGAGCGTATCTTTGCTGCCCTGATCCGCTACACTTTCCTGCATACCCATTCTGCGTCCCCTTCCCATGCCCATGGAAAACCCCTGATACGGCAATGTTTGCAGAGCCAGCTCGGATTCAGTTTTGTGTCCGCTGAAATCGACCCAGAGCTCTACCCGTTCCGCCGGGCTCAGCATGATGTAAGGGAAGGTTTCCGGTTTTTCCAGTAATCCACCATCAGTGCCGATGGCGGTAATCGGAGAGCCGTCGCTCCAGCCCAGTTTGTAGATTCTGGCGTTTGAGCCATTCAGGATACGAAGACGGTAGGCGCGTGTTTTTACTGGGATAACATGGTTGTGCTGGCCATTTACCAGAATAGTGTCCCCCAGGAAACCTTGCATACGTTGACGCATGGTCAGCGAATAATGCAACTGATTGCCGGATGTGAAATGGCGATCCTGGATGACAAGCGGGATATCGAATTCACTAGAGAGTTTTTCTTCTAGTTGGAATCGAAGAGATTCCCCCGTGAGTTAAAATAAGAGATAGGAGTGGAGGTGAGAGATGCCGAAAGCTTATTCAGAGGATTTGCGCTGCCGGGTAGTGGCGGACACGGAGAAGGGTCTGAGTATCAGGGCGGTGGCCGATAAAT
>OBJA01000941.1_pt1 | contig 22286 bp, 22 predicted proteins | sample 1519751 | NCBI WGS metagenome assembly OBJA01 (sample SAMEA3881238, study PRJEB22517) | soil metagenome | biome: lake sediment; feature: soda lake sediment; material: sediment, water from around vicinity | place: India | collected 2013-12-23 | depth 3 m
GTGCCGCCCATCACAGTAAGGTCGATAGAACCTGTAGCTTCACCGTAGCAAAGTACATCTGCATGAGTTGCAGAAGCAGTGAGAGCTGTAGCAGGCTGAGTGATGGTAACGCTAAGGTTAACAATACAACCATTGGCATCAGTAACGACAACGCTGTAAGTGCCGGCAACCAGTCCGTTAAGGTCTTCGTTGCCCGCTTGGCCCATAGGGATAACGCCACTATTGGAACCAACCCAGGTATAACTGAATGGAGCTGTACCACCAATAACAGTAAGATCAATAGAACCTGTATTATCTCCGTAACAATCAACATCCGTAGAGAGATAGCTAAGCGTAAGGCTGTTTACGTCAATAACAACTGGGCATGTAGCCGTTAAAGGATTGCCTGCAAATATAACCGTTGCTGTAGCTTCAACAGTGAAGGAGCCCGGAAGGGTTCCTGAATTGAGGTTGAAGGTTGTACCATTACCACTGATTGGAGATGCATTTGTTCCGCTGTTTATAACATCCCATGAATATGTCATGTTGACGTTAGGATTGATGATCTCAAAACTCATGGGAGTGTTGGTGCAAACAGGAGAAGAGGGCGTGAAGTCGAAGTCACAATCCGGGAGCTGAACTACGGTAGCTGCAGACAGCGACCTGTCCTGATTTCCGAGGGTGTTCAGATTCCAGTCTATGAGTCTGGTGTGATATGGAGAGCCGTTGATACCACCGGCAGATTCACCATCGCCAAATGATATGCTGGTAGCAATATGTCCACCCCATGCAAGGATTGCAGTAGAGTTGGTAGGAGTGAATTTTATCATTACGGTAGTTGAGGTCTGAGCAGGGGAGCCAGGGCCGATAGGATCTTCGAGTGTGTAGGTTACAGGATCTACCAATGCAAAGGTTCCACCAAACAGGGTCATCCTTTTCAGGCTGGCAGGCAGACTGGCAAAGGTGGCCTGAGGTTCCATAACTCCATTGACAAGCTTACCTGCCGTTGGAGGTGGAATTGTGGCATATACAGGTGTTGAAGGTACTGATGGATAACCAATAAGAGGATTGATCTCTGGCTTAGGATTACCACCCCAGATGAAATATGGTTCCATATTATCATAGTACGTTATGAAATCAAGTGCATGTTTATTGCTGTGCTTCGTATCGTACTGGATCTCGATCTCAACAGGAACACCTATTGTTAGGTTAGTCATAACTACCCTGTAAGGTACTGAGTAGCCTTCAATCATATGCGCCTGCTGAGAATTCAGGTTGCCATTGACCCAATCAACAGGATCATTAGGACTTGCATAGTTGCCATTACGCCCCTGTGAAAGGGTTGCAGCGGGTTGTTGGGCATTGACTGCTTCACTAAGCAGCAATGCCATAATACAAAGCATAAAAAACTTTAAGCTAAGAAGCTTGTGAAAATTTGTTTTCATAGTTTTCGTGGTTTATTTGTTAATATAATTTTTGTTGGTTTAATTTCATTAAATACGTTAATCATAATTTGATTAGTGGTTTTTAAACTCCGGGTTTTTTCATAGGCACCTGTTTTGGTTTGTGTTTATTATTGAATGAAGTAGTTTTAAGCTCCTAAGTCTTTATAAAATTTAAAAGATCTCTGAACCTTAAATTATTTGTTTGATGAATTGAATTTTCTCATGAGGCAAAATTATGGTCACGCAAGAGGCCATCTCAAGAGTTGATATACTGAAACTGATCAGAAGTTCCCCGCTTTTTTTATGCGTATTTTTTACAATAATTTGCGTATTTCTACGCATTAAAGATTATAATAGACATATTAACAGCTATATGGCATAACTTTTTTGATACATTTATAGAAATATTTGCTTGATGATTTCAAGTCTGTGTTAACGACAGACGGACAAAGAATATGTAAATTCAATTCACTTCAGCTGAACATTAACATCATTACAGTTGTTATCTAATATTAAACCAGGAGCACAAGGTGATGGAGAGAAATTATATTCAGATAAGTGTGATTTTAATAGGCATAATTTCATAAAAGCAATATGTCACCCTCTCCAAACACTAATTCAATAAGAGTTATGATCGTTGAGGATCATGACCTTTTCAGAGAAGGGCTTAAAAAAGTGCTTAAAGAGTTACCATATGTTGAATTGGTTGCTGAAGCTGAAAACGGTGCTGTATTTCTTGATCTTTTACCGAAGGTGTTACCTGATATCGTCTTTATGGATATCCGGATGCCTCTGATTAATGGCCTTGATGCAACCGATAAAGCACTTAACCTTTTTCCCGGCCTTAAGATAATCATACTTACCATGTTTGGGGAGGAGAACTATATCTTTTCCATGATCCAGAAAGGCATATCCGGCTTTTTGTTGAAGACAGCAAAAATTTACGAAATTGAGAGGGCAATAGAGCTTGTTTCCAATGGAGAGCAGTATTATTCCTCCGAGATAAACGGTATGCTTGCCCAGAAGCTTAAGCAATTCACCAGCAATGATCAGGTTATGTTTACTGAACGGGAGAGTGAGGTTCTTAATCTTATCTGCAAAGGTTTGTCAACACAGGAGATTGCCGAAAGACTTTTTCTAAGCAAAAGGACTGTGGAGGGATATCGTTCAAGGTTGCTCGAAAAGACCAATCAGCCGAACATCATCAATCTTATTATTTACTGTTTGAAGAACAAGCTGCTGTCTGCTTCGGTTTTTGAGCAGGAAAACGAAGGGAAGTTATGATACAGGAGAGCAAAGAACAAGATATCGATTTATACCTGAAGATTCTTAACACGTTAGCAAACCCAATATTTGTCAAAGATTCCGGGCATCGTTTCGTAATGGTAAATGATGCTTTCTGCAAAATGTTCCGATTGCCGGAGGATGACTTTGTTGGAAAAACAGACGCTGACATGTTTCCTGAGAGTGAATGGAGGGTTTTTCGGGAGAAGGATAACATAATACTTACCACAGGGAATCCTGATGAGAATGAGGAGGATGTTACAATTCCTGGAGGGCGGAAGCTCAGAGTATTGACTATGAAGTCATTGTTGACAAGTTCAACCGGCAAGCGTTTTGTTCTCGGGATCATTACTGATATTACCGAGAAAGCTGATCTGATTGAAAAGATGCGGGAAAGCCGCAAGAAGTACAAAACCATATTCAATATGGGTTCAGATCCCTCCGGCCTGGTGGAGTATCCGGAATGGATAATTCATGAGTTGAATGATGCTTCAATGGCTATTGCGGGGATGTCAAAAAGGAATTTAACCGGCAAGTCTGCAGACCTGATATTTGCCTGGGTTGATATGGAAGAGAAGTCTGCATTCTTCAAAGAGCTTAACAGGAGAGGGAGTGTGCAAAATATGGATATCCGCCTGAGGAATTACCGTGGAGGGGTTTTGTCTTTCCTGACTTCATCAAAAATTATGAAGTTGCACAACAAAACCTACCTGCTTTACACGATGCGTGATATCACAGACCTGAAAAAGACGGAGGCCACTCTGAGGGATAGCAGGATGATTTACCGGGAGATGGTGGAATATTCTCCGATTCCGATGTTTATCCACAGGATGGGTGTGATAATTTTCGCAAATGACGCTGCAGTGGCTTTTGCAGGAGAGACGAGAGACAGGGTTATTGGCCACAGGCTGCATCAGGTAATCAGGATGCCGGTTGAAACCAGTGAATACATAACTCTTGACAAGCTATTCAGTCAGCCATCTCATACATGGGAAGCCAAAGATGTGCTTCTGGAGAATAAGGAAGGAGAGCACAGAAATTACATCCTCAGAAATGTAAGGATCAAATATGCGGGAAGGCTTGCAACCATGACGAAGATCCTTGATGTCAATGAACAGGGGAACCTTGAGCAGTATATCCTGAATAAAATCATTGAAGCAGAGGAGAATGAGCGTAAAAGGTTTGCGACAGATCTGCATGATGACCTGGGGCCTTTGCTTTCAACCATCAAGATCCATCTTCAGCTACTGGAGCGCTCAACAGAAATAGGGGAATCTGCGGATTTGATAAACACTCTTGAGGAAAGGCTCAACGAGGTTATTAATAAGGTGCATCAGATCAGTCATGCCATTTCTCCCCATACCATTGTTGATTTTGGACTTGAGGGTGCAGTCGGCGAATTCTGCAAACGGATAAATAAGATGGGCGTCCATACTGTTAAATTCGAACATAATATTGGCAATCTACGTTTCCCGGAAGACATTGAACTTCACTACTACCGAATCATCCTCGAGCTGCTGAACAACAGCATAAAATACTCCAATGCGAAAAATTTATCGGTCTCACTGAAGTATAAGAACGGAGATCTGAGATTGAGATATTTTGACCATGGTAAGGGATACCATATCAAAGAGGTGATAAATAAAAGCTCAACTCTGGGCATCCAAAATATCATCCATAGAGTAAGCCTTATGAGTGGAGACATTCGTTTCAGGCGTGTCAAAGAACGTACTGTGGTGCTCATAAGTACGATAGTTAACCCTGTCGGTGGGAATGACATGCTAAATACCTAAAAATCATGTCTTTGAATTCATTATTGCCGTACCCTTTACTACCTTTACAATCATATCAGCAGGTCTCACTATGATGAGAGAAGCGGACGCTCAGTGCGTTGTGTTATTGATTGAGTGCGGCAAAAGTTAGCAAGTCTGATAGTAATAGTGCAGTTAGACATTCTACCCGGATATTCCGAAGTATGCTGCCGGTTATATTTTCAAAACAAGGTTCGTATTCAGGCACCATCCCCGCATTTTTTATTGTCATAAGTTAAATTATTAAAACTTAATCGTCATGAAAAAAATCTGGTTCCTCACATTTCAGATTGTTTCGGTTCTTGTTATCGGATTATTGCTTGTGTCTGCTTCAGGATGCAGGAAAGATAAGGATAATAATAACCTGCAACCCGGCACGGTGAAAGATATCGATGGTAACACTTACAGGATTGTTAAAATTGGCGATCACTGGTGGATGGCAGAAAACCTTAAAACAACAAAGTATAATGATGGTAAGCCCATTTCTCATGTTACTGATAACAGTGCCTGGGCTGCTTTATCAACGGGGGCTTATTGCTGGTATAATAATGATTACAATACTTATGGGTCTGTTTATGGCGCACTATACAACTGGTATGCTGTGGAGGCAGGAAATCTGTGCCCCACCGGGTGGCATGTGCCAACTGATGCTGATTTGACTATTCTTACCGACTTTCTTGGTGGAGAGAGTGTTGCAGGAGGGCTTTTAAAGGAAACAGGTACGACCCACTGGAACATCCCCAACACAGACGCCACCAATTCCAGCGGTTTCACTGCGCTTCCGGGAGGCTACCGTAACCACGATAATGGATTTTTCAGCGGCATTAAGAACTACGGATACTGTTGGTCTTCTTCAGCCCAATCTGCAATAAACGCCTGGCACCTGGCACTGTTCTACAATAAAGGCAGTGTCGGCAGGTCAAGCCTCAATAAGACCTACGGTCGTTCTGTACGATGTATAAGGAATAATTAGTGCATTCTTTCCGGCGCTTTCGGCTACCAATCTGCTAGTCCGTATATTGATGGGGTGCTTTTCACTCTGGGCGAAGATGGAAGACCCAGCATTTGTGTAACAGTCAGGAATCCAACAGGCGAATTCCGGCTCATCAGCTCTGTTGGCCATAGGAAGTGCCTTTCTCCTCTGTCCCGCAGCAAGTCAGACGCAGCTATAGTCGAAATTGTCGGGCTTGAAATAAGCCTGCTGGAGATCATGTCAGAAAATGGGATGGTGTATAAGCCCATTGTCGACTATCCGGAAGCTTATCCATGGACCGTATTTGAGGAGGACATAAAGTGCCGACAGGATTATGTAAGAAACATAGCCGCAGGCATTGCCGTGATTTTTTCTCCGAGCACTTTGATCTGTGGATCATTGCTCAAGACAAAGGAATGATAAAGAGGTTTATCAAGTATTTCGCCTAATCCCTTAAGATGCCTTGCATCTGTTTGAGTAATATTCCCGGACATTTTTATTTCAATCGCAATGTATCCGTTTTCCGTCTCAACGAGCATGTCCACTTCCCTGCCATCGGTAGTTCGAAGATAGTAGATACGTGTATTGAGATTGCCCGTTTTTACCTGTTTATATATTTCTGCTGAAATTGCACTTTCGAACTCATTACCCGTCATCATACCCTGCTTTTGCAAAATGGCTCTGTGTATTCCGGTGTCCAGAAAATGAAGTTTAGGGCTTTGCCGTAATCTTTTCAGCTTGTTGCGTGTCCATGGTTGCAACAGAATAATCTGATAGCTCAGTTCAAGATATTGCATATATCTTCGTGCCGTAGAAGAAGAGACATCAGCTTCACGTGCAAGACCGGAATGGTTTATAGTTGTTCCTGTTAGCAATGCAGCAGCCATCTGTAGTTTAACAAATGGCTCCAGATTGCGAAGCTCAACAAGATCGCGTATATCCCTCTCAAGAAATGCTCTTATATAATCAGATAGCCACTGCCTGCGTTCATTGTCATCCACATCGTCCATTGCAATAGCCGGATACCCCCCAAAGTCGAGATAATGCCTGAATGCTTTCATTGCTGAAGCATATGCAGGATGAACAGTAAATGAAGGAATTCCTGGTAATTCATTATCCTGAAGATAATTTTGGAAAAATGATGGTTTAATTTTATCATTCCATGATGAGGTCATCATCTCAGGCAAAGTCAATGGTAAAATGTCAAAAATTGAACATCTCCCGGCCAGACTTTCACGTACACGCTCAAGTAACAAAAACTGACTTGATCCCAGAAGAATATATAAAGGTTCTTTATGCTGATCGTAAACGGATTTGATGCTCTCAATAAGTGTCGGAGCCTTCTGAACTTCATCCAGTATTGCCTTTGGATATTCCGTCATCCATTGCTCAGAAGTAAGGCCGGCATAAGCTCCACGTGTCACCGGATCTTCTATGGAGACATATTGGTATTCAGGAAAACATCGTAAAGCCAGGGTTGTCTTTCCTGTCTGTCTGGCTCCGGTCAGTACGATGATTCGTCCAAACCTGCTTTGCGATTTTACCGTAATGGCTTCTTTAAGAACTCTTGCCTTCATATTATGGCGTATTATTGATTATTATGTGCGCAAATATACGCCAATTTTAGTTGGAATACGCAAATTCTCATACTTATTATTTGCAGAAACTGTAAAATCCACCGGGCCTTTAAAAGAAACAGGCACAACCCACTGGAACATTCCAGATACCGGTGCCACAAATTCCAGCGGTTTCACTGCGCTTCCGGGAGGCTACCGTAACCACCTCGATGGATCTTTCAGCGGTATTAAAAACTTTGGCTACCCATCTGCTAAGTCCATACAAGGACTTCAATCGTTGTCAGGGAAAATTGATTTCAGAACTTTCTCGCGGTATGTGAAGATATCTATGAGTTTCTATCTGATAAAGAGTGCATGCAGGATACGTCCAACTATGCCGCCGGGGATACAGATGATTCCTCTTTCATGACTGTAAGAATTTAAAATTGTACTAACACTGTTGCGGCATTTTGGTTCAGGGGATAAGAGAATAAGTAATTTTTAGCAGAAAAAATCTTTCAGAGTTTAATTCCGGATAAAACAGATGCTGAAAGCACTAATTGTATTTTCCTTATTTATAAAAATTATTGGATTGAAAAAGAGGTTGATATAATGTTTTTTCATTTTATAGTGTCCAATATGAATAACACAATCTTAACTTTTATACATTTGTGATGATAAAATATTACTGAGCGATAGTGTTCAAGGTACTTTTTAGTTAATGTCGAAAAATAAATATGGCCTTTAGCCCTAAAAAAATCTATTTATTCAGAATCAAATTAAGCTGTTATGAAAAAACTTGTTGGGATTATGGCTGTTCTTGTGATGGTTTTTCTGGTTGCATCTGTTGGTTGCAAAGATGATATTATAGAAGAGCAGCCTGCAGTGAGCACATTAATCGTTTCGGAAATCACTTCACACTCTGCTAAGAGTGGCGGTCAGGTAACCGATGATGGCGGGAGTGAAATAGTTTCGAGAGGTGTTGTGTGGCACACACAGGCAACACCATCACTTGAAAATTTCGCTGGCATGACAGTAGACGGGGATGGTATAGGAGTGTATGCCAGTATTATGGAGCACCTCACACCCAACACAAGTTATTACGTCAGGGCTTATGCCACCAATAGAGTTGGAACCTCTTATGGCAATGTAGTCACTTTCAGAACAGACGAATCTGTCAATGAGCCTGCGGTAACCACTGATGTCGTCACAAACATAACCCAGACGGATGCTTCAGGAGGAGGCAATGTTACATCAGATGGAGGATCTGCAATCATAGCCCGTGGTGTTTGCTGGAGCACCAGCCCATCGCCTACGGTTGCAAACAATACCACAAGCGATGGTACCGGTACCGGCCCCTTCACCTCATCATTAACAGGCCTGAGCCCATCAACAACTTATTATGTAAGGGCTTATGCTACAAACAGTGTTGGAACAGCGTATGGGGATCAGGTTAGTTTTTCAACCACAGCTCCACCCCCAACATACCCTACTGGCACTGTTCATTGCGATCCAAATAACCCCACAGCCATTATTGATATTACCAATCCCACAACTGGCAAAATCTGGATGGACCGTAATCTGGGTGCCTCTCAGGTTGCAACCAGTTCAAGCGATGCGAATTCTTATGGTGACCTTTACCAATGGGGGCGATTTGCAGATGGCCATCATTGCAGAACATCTGCTACAACCTCAACTCTCAGCACAACCCCTCAGCCTGCACATGGAAACTTCATTATGGAATCCTATCCGCCTTATGATTGGCTAAATCCCCAATACCCGAACCTTTGGCAGGGCGTAAACGGAATAAACAATCCTTGTCCGACAGGCTACCGTTTGCCCACGGAGGCAGAATTGAACAATGAACGATTAAGCTGGAGCAGCAACAATTCATCCGGTGCTTTTACTTCACCTTTGAAGTTGCCCGCTGCGGGCTTGCGCCTCAGCGGCGATGGGTTGATATACGGGGTTGGCTCCCACGGATACTATTGGAGTAGTACAGTCAATGGTACAGATTCCCGCAACCTCTATTTTCACGGCACCGAGGCGGATATCTTCATAAACGACAGGGCCGGCGGTAATACTGTTCGATGCATTAAGGACAACTGACAAGAATAGGAACCGCAAGTGAAAAATTTTAAAAATTGCGGATTCGAAAGAGTGTCCCTTTTAAATCAGGAGTCAGGTAACAGACAGCCTCTCGCCTCTCGCCTCTTTGTGATCCCGACAGGATTCGAACCTGTGACCCACAGCTTAGAAGGCTGTTGCTCTATCCAGCTGAGCTACGGGACCTCACAAAAAATCCGGGTGCAAAGATAGTTTTTTTTATCATTTTTATGAACTTTGCCGATCCTATGATTCAAAAATAAATCTCCATGAGCCTTAAAAGCAATTTTGTCAATTTCATGCTTCGCAACAGGCATCTTTTCCAGGGAAAGCTTCATAAAGATGTGTTTACCGACCACACCTCCATCGCTGAATTCCGTGAGATGTGTGAGAGAGGTGCTGCAAGACATACCAGAATTCCTAAAGGAGTTACCATAAAAAAAGGTTCCATTGCAGGAATGAACGCCGAGTGGCTGATTCCGGATGGTGCTGATCACCGTAAGCTGGTACTGTATATCCATGGCGGTGGCTACGTCTCCGGCTCCTGCAGCGACCACCGGGGCTTCGTGGCGAAATTTGCTCATTATACCGGAGTGAAAACCCTTCTCTTCGAATACCGCCTTGCCCCGGAACACCCTTTTCCAGCTGCAGTGAACGACTCAGTGGATGTTTACCAACAGTTATCCGATGGCGGACTCTTGCATGAAAACATTGTCATTGCAGGAGAATCTGCCGGTGGTGGACTGACTCTCGCAACACTCCTCGCAATTAAGGATAGAAACCTCTCTTTGCCTGCTGCAGCAGTTGCGATTTCACCATGGACAGACCTTACCTGCTCAGGTGAATCGTACAATACCAAAAATCGCTACTCATTAGCACCTTTAAATTCGTGGACTGTATTCAGCAAGCATTATGTAGGTAACGACAAAGCTGACAACCCTCTCATTTCTCCACTGTTTGGTGACCTGTGCGGATTACCTCCGCTCTTCATCAATGCAGGTGAACATGATGAACTCTACGATGATGGTGAGCAATTTGCGCTGAAAGCAGCAGCAGCCTTGGTGGATGTGACTTTCAGAAAGGGTGAAAGGCAGGTGCATTGCTACCCTCTGCTAGCTCCGATGTTCCCTGAAGCTACTGTGGCAATGAATGAGATCGTGGATTTTATCCGTAAACATCTTAATAAATGATATCCAATCTCAATAATCTATGATGCAAAACTCCTCCTCAAAAACTTTCCTTGACCGCTCACTGGGCGTGAAGCTTGCTGTGGTAGTGGTGATTGGCAACATCCTTGGCAGTGGCGTTTATAAAAAGGTGGCTCCGATGGCTGCAGAGCTAGATTCGGCATTGCTGGTATTGGTGTGCTGGACGCTGGGAGGTATTATCACACTGTTCGGAGCGCTCAGCAATGCCGAAATTGCAGGAATGCTCGCCGATACAGGAGGGGAGGTGGTCTATTATAAAAGAATATACAACAGGTTTGTATCATATATCTACGGATGGACAAACTTTGCAATTATAAAAACCGCCTCCATTGCTTCACTCGCATACGTATTTGCACAGTCGGTTCACAGCATGGTGCCATTGCCCGAGGTGCTGCCTGCAATAGCACATTTAAGTATAGGAGGAGTGTTTCATCCTTTTGCCGGCTTCAATGTGAAGCTGCTGGCAATAGGGTTGATACTGGCACTCACGTTTTTCAACACTTACGGCATCAGGCAGGGAATGAACCTGAGTGCCATCCTGCTACTACTGGTAATTGCCGGTTTGCTGACCATCATTATCTTCGGGTTTGCCTCACAACACTCCGATGCCGCACAGGTATTTACAGTTACAACTGCTGCGAGGGCAACAGGCTTCGGGGCAATATTCACGGCAATGCTTGCTGCCTTCTGGGCATATGAGGGTTGGAACTCCGTCGGGTTTGTGGCAGGGGAGATCAGGAATCCAAACCGCAATGTGCCACTCAGCCTTATGCTCGGGCTATTTGGAGTTATTGCAATATACCTGCTCGTCAACACGGCTTATCTCTCCATACTCTCAACAGGAGAGCTTACGGAGATATATCACTCAACAGAGAAGATCGCTGCGGTGGAGGCTTTGCGGAAAGTGGGAGGCAACAGCGGTGCAATAGCCATCTCCATACTGATTCTGGTCACCACACTGGGGTGTGCTCACGCCTCCGTGATAAGCAATGCCAGGATATACTATGCAATGGCCAAAGATAATCTCTTCTTCAGGTCAGTAAAGAAAACCAATAAGGCGAAGGTGCCTCATATATCGCTTTGGTTTCAGGGTGCCTGGTCGTCGATGCTCGTGCTCTCCGGTACCTTCGACCAGCTCACAGATACTCTCATCTTTGCTGCTTTCATTTTCTATGGCGCAACAACAATGGGGGTGTTTGTAATGCGTATAAGGGAACCAAACCTCAGCAGGCCATACAAGGTGTGGGGATATCCTGTGGTGCCCGCACTCTTCATTATCTTCTGTGTGGCTCTTACTATAAACACCATCTCCAGCCGTCCACGCGAGGCTGCTATCGGACTGACACTTATCGCCATTGGAGTGCCTCTCTATTTTCTCTTCAGAAGGATGAAAGCATCGCAGAGGAGCTGATAGCAAAGCACGGGCTTAATGTTTTTTATCTGTTATCTTACCGGATTAATTCATAAACAGTCTGTTATGCCGATAAATGATGCAGATCTGTGTTAACCTGTGTTTATCTGTGGTTGCCAAAACCCTTTGCAGTACAAAATACCAAAAAAAAACCATGTTCGCTTATCGAAATATCATTAAATTTGTGTTGAATAATGAAGAGTCATATATCATTTTAATCATGATCATTTGCGTAAAAAAATAATTATTAACAATTGAAATTTATTATGAGAACTTCTACTTTTATTTCAAAATCGCTCAAGTGTGCTGTTATTTCGTTTTTCTTTATTGTTGCAGGCACTTTCAACAGCAATGCCCAGCAGTATTGTTCAGTGTCTGGTGATTGCACCGAAGGGGATCAGATTCATAATTTTTCTACTACGGGTGCACTTGTGAATATTACCAACAACAATTCCGGTTGCAGCCCAGGTGGATACGGTAATTTTACTTCAACTCACTCGATGACTGTCTCCCCTGGTATGACAGTAAACATTTCCGTTCAAACATTACCTACATCTTCTTATGAACAGGGATTTGCAATCTGGATAGACTGGAACCAGAATATGAATTTTTCTGACCCGGGGGAGTTAGTTTGGAACTCCAGTACCTATGGGACACAGGTTTTTACCGGCTCATTCACAGTTCCTCTCACAGCAACACCAGGTACAACAAGAATGCGTGTCATGTGCAGTTACTATTGTGTTCCCAGTAATCCATGTTCACCATGTGACACATATAACGAGACAGAAGATTATACAGTGATAGTTTCAGGTGGTACCGATGCAGGCCTTGAGAGTTTTTTCAATCTCCCCGACACAATCTGTTCAGGCCCTCAACCGGTCGAGGTGGTGTTGAAAAATCATGGTCCGTTTAATCTGACCAGCGTGGATATTGAGTGGGCGGTTGACAATGTTACTCAGCCAACATTCAACTGGACAGGGGCTCTTGCTGCAAGCGGAACAGATACTGTTATGATTGGCACATATCCTTTTGTTCAGGGAATGAATTATCAGATCATGGCATATACCAGTGGTCCCAATAATTCTACTGACACTGTCAATCATAATGATACTATTGTTAAGCCGGAAGTGGTAACAAAACCCTCCCCTGAACTTGTTCTGAATGATACGCTGCTTAATATTTGCCAGGGAGATACGGCATATATCAACGGGACTCTTACGGGTACTGCGCCATGGAGTCTGATGATAAGCGACGGTACAACAAATGTTCCGGTGACAAACATCACAGCCAATGCATTTTCAATACCGGTTACGCCTGCTTCAAGCAAAACATATACAATAACTTCGCTGATGGATGCTACAGGTTGTGAAAATAAGAGCATCTATTCTGTTGAGATTGTAGTACAGCCGGCGCCACCAGCGATAATAACTCCTTTGGGATCGACAGCAGCATGTGAAGGTGATTCTGTGTCGCTGATGGCATCTATCGGATTAAACTTTGGCTATCAGTGGTATAAAGATGGTGTGGTCTTGCCGAATGACACCAGCTATACATATTCTGCTAAAGAATCAGGACAATACACTGTAGAGGTTATGAATCCTATCGGATGTTCCAATATGTCTGATCCGCTTACTGTAATTATTCATCCGGCACCCCAGGTGAACCTGGGTAAAGACACTGCACTGTTGCCTTCTCAGAACATTATGCTCGATGCCGGACCAGGATTCAACACATACGCCTGGAGTACCGGTGCGACATCACAGACGATAGTTGTTGACTCCTCAGGAACAGGTATCGGAGTAAAAACAGTTTGGGTTATTGTAACCGATAATTATACTTGTCCCGGAGGTGATACAGTACTGATAAATTTCACTAACCATCCCGGTATCGAAGAGAGTTCTATTAATGCTCAATTAAGTATATTTCCAAACCCGACTGATGGATATATTGAGTTAATCCTTTCTCATTTTCCTTCAGGTTTCTATGAACTGAAAGTATTTAACCAGTCCGGAAAACTCGTTTATTCAGAAAACTATCATATTACTGAAGTTTTATCCAGGGAGATTGTTGACCTGAGTAACCTTCCTGATGGCATGTATATTATGCAGATTATCAGCAATGAGATGTCCAGGTCAGAAAAGGTTATTATCGTGAGATAATATGCCCCAACTACTAAAAAGCTTCTGCAGCATTACAACTGTATGAAGCTTTTTTTTTTTTTGTAAGAAGTTGCAATTGACATCATCTCCACTGAAAAAGGCTTAAGATATATCCCCGCCACTCCTTCCTGATAATCCTCAGGATCATACCGGTCTTGTACGAGCCATGAATCATTGCTACGAGTAAAAAGTATCCTATATGCCGGTTGTTTTTATAATAGTTTGATAATATCAGGCCTGCATGGTTTAGTTCGTATCTGATATTATGATCGAAGTTGTTGCGGTCTCTGTATTTGAATAGTGCAACACCATAATTGTACTCTTTCAGAAGCAAACGCCGTAATGTCATCTTCTCTTTGCGATAAACAATGATATCCGGAGCGTAAAGCCTGCTTCTGTTATTCAAGTCCAGTCGGTGATTATAATCACTATCCTCACCTGAAATAAGTGTTGTGTCAAACAATCCCGTTTCCTTTATTGCATCAGCTCGGAATGTGGATCCGGAGCCTGCCGGGAAACCGGAGCCTGTGTACCCATGTTTTGTCCTCTCCGCTCTGAATGTCCAACTGTTAATCACGAATTGAAAATATCTGTTGAATGCCTTGGGAGCAAGCCCTTTACCGACAGTAAGAATATTGGAACTCACTACATCGTAATGCTGTAGGTGGATATCTTTTTTGATGAAATGGTTTTTTTCAAGAATATAGTTATCGGCAAAGATGCTTATGTGTGTGCCCGAGGCTGCTTCAATCCCGACGTTTCTTGAATGGCTTATGCCCATGTTTTTTTCATTGCGGATGCATCTTACGGGCATTCTTCCGGCAAAGCTTTCCGCTGTTCTGCAGATCTCCTCCGGACCACCGTCATTGACAACAATAACCTCATACTCTCCATCAATAGTTGCCTCACAAATGCTCTCCAGACACTCCTGCAGAAAACCGGGGGCCTTATGAGACAGAATGATTATGCTATGCACGATGCAATCATTTTTATAAAATTCCATTCCTATATCTTTAGAGTCAGAACTGTTTCTTAAGCAACCCGATCAGCATATAAAGACATGATTTAATGTCTTCCACGGCAACCTTCCATGTGGTTTTCTTCAGTTCAGAGAGGTTATTAACGGGCGTGTCACCGGCGATAAGGTGTTCATAGGAGCTTTGGCATCTGTTGTCAGGATCAAGGGTTTTGTAATTTTCATACCTACGTTTTCGGTCTTCGGGGGAGATGCTTCCCAGATGGGCTATCAGCACCTGGGTTTTCATTTCCCAATCGGTTTTATATGGTTGAAGTTCAAAGTGGAGTCTCTTGTTTTCCAGAAGCTCCATTTTGCCCTTTTTTCGGATCATCCTTAGCCGGTATTGAACTCCTTTGATGGAGTGCGGGTAGTCTGTACGGTACTGCTCTGGGCTGTTCCAGAGGTGCACATAACGGAATTTTACCTGGTCAGCTCTGCTGAAATTCAGCAGCCACCGGAAGACTTTTGAGTAGGAGGGGTCAATCCGTTCATCCAGGTCAAGAAAAAGCATCCAGCGGGTGTTTACCAGAATGCCAAGTTCGATGAGCAGGCTCCTGTTACTGTAGTCGTCGAAATTGCTGTTCTCTTCCCGGCGCAGATGGATCATCACCCTGTCATCCATGAACTCCTCACCGGTGCCGTCGGTGCTGCCATCATCGAGAATTATTACCTTGTCGGTAAAATGCGACACATTTTCCAGGAAATCTCTTGCGTGTTGTCTCTCATTATATGCCTGGGTGAACAGAATGCAGGAGTATTTGCCATCAAGGTCATCAGCCTTGACGATATTCACTCCGTAGGCACGGCAAATACGATCAAGATCTTTGAGCTTCGTTGATGCAGTCATTTTATTGAGTTGAAACGGAAATATGCAAATTTGGGAAATTTTTCTGAAAATAGGCACATCAAAGATAATTATCAACTTCTGGCCATTAGCTAATAATTAGATAAAACAAACTATCTTTACCTGACGAAATAAAAAATATAACCAAAAAACAATTACAATGAAAAAGATCTCTTCTGTTTTTTTTGCATGCCTGTTGGCGGCAGGCTTGTTTTCTTGCACCAAGGAGGGGCCACGTGGCCCTAAAGGGGCAACCGGAGCTCCCGGAGTTGACGGTAACGCCAATGTGAAAACCTATATTATTACAGACACTGCCTTGCTTAAATGGGATGCGGGTTATCAAATGGTTCTGTTTTTCGATTCTACGTTTGTAATCCCTGACAGCATCCAGGAGGATGGAATGATATTGATATATGTGAAATATGGAGATGGTTTTGACAACTGGTGGTACTTCACGCCCGGAATGGGTCCGGCTGCTACGTTCCAGACTAGAGTATACTATAGCAGCACATATTTAGTGATTCAAGCACTCAATCCCGATGGGACATTTTATTCCGGGGGAGTACTTCCTCCGGCAGTAAAGATGCGCATCGTTCTTGTATCTCCTTCTGAGGTGGCACTAATCGAAAGAAAGTCTGCTATGCCTGACTTCAGCGACTACGAAACTGCGATGGAGCATTTTAGGATAAATGATTGAATGGAATTGAGAATTTGATCAGCGATAAGCTGAAAGATATTCTATATAACTCCTGTTATCTCCTCGAGCTCGTTTAATAACGCGCGCCGTTTTCTTTCGTCAATACCTAAGCGGGTTATGATGTCTACATTGTTCATTAGCTGACTACAGGTTACAATTCTATTCTCCATAAGTTGCTGCTTCTCTTTTTTATTGAGGCTTTTCAGAATTGTAACAGGAAAAATATTTTCTCTTTCTATCAATTCTTTAAGCCCTCTGCCCGGGGGATAGTCCCAGCCTAAAAGCTGGATGTTCTTGCTTTTACTGTATTCTTCCGAGTTGGAAGAGAAACGTGCATTGGTTACTACCCAGGGTGTAAAATTAATACCCTTGTAAATGGGATCATCACGGCGCTTCTCTACAATATCACTGACGCGTGAGTTTACGTACAGTGGTACCTGAACACTCAGCCGGTTTCCCTGATCGTGAGTATATTTGCACTCCATCAGATTTTGCCTGTTTCCCTTCGTTGCAATAACATCTATTTCATGCGTGATAGTAACCCCTTGGACAATTTGTCCAACCTTAACATCATAGCCCATTCGCTTAAACAACTCGCCAATAAAATGCTCAAACGGGTAACCCGACGGCCCCATGCTGAACAGTGCATTCTTTAGCCTGTAGCGCATTGCCCCCTTCTGTTTGTTGCGTCGTAGCAGTTTATAGGCTCGTGCATAGATACTTTTTGTTGTTACACCTTCAGAAACCCAGCTCTCAATATCCGCCGCGATGTTCTTTATAGTATTATTATCAGCACCCGCATTTTTCAGCGATGCTTCCAACTTCAAAATATCAAAAGGTTCCCTCTCTCCGGAGGCCTTTTTTATTATGACTTCTTTTTTTCTGCTCTTGCTCATTTCTGTCTTATTGCTCCAATCTTAAGAATTTAAACTTTAGCACTGCTATAAATAGCTGTTTTTTTTGTTTTACATGATATGCATATCTACTTTCTCAAGCTGCTCCTTAGCATCTTTATACCCTTGCTCTATCAGTTCTTTCACCTGGCCTGTGCTGACCATATTAAATTTTGAAAGGTCAGGCGCTATTAAAAGATTCGCATTCTTAGTCTGGTATTTTGCAGCTGCTTTCAGAGTGAAATGAAAACTGTTGATAATCACATGAAGGATACTGTCAGGTTTATTGTAAATTTTTTTAGCATTCAAATCCACTCCAATTACATAATCTGCTCCCATATCTTTAACTGTATCAATTGGAATATTTTCTACAATCCCACCATCAACCAGTAACCTGTTCTCGAATTCTACAGGACTGAAAATCCCGGGAATGCAAGTGCTTGCCATGACAGCTTTTGCTACGGATCCTTTGTCCAGAATGATTTTCTCTCCGTTACTTATGTCAGTTGCAATAATAGCAATTGGTATGTTTGAGTCCTCTAGTCTCTTTTCTCCAAGACTATCCCCTAAAAGTTTTCCGAGCTTTGAATTGGATAGCAATCCACTTTTAAAAATTGTAATTCCTGATATATCCATCCAGTTCAGTTTAAGTGCAATATCTTCAATCTCTTTTGACCTGTTCCCGAACGCATATAAGGCTCCTACAAAAGCACCAATGCTGGTGCCTGAAATAAAACTTATTTCAACTTCCATCTCTTCCAATGCCCTAAGCACACCAATATGGGCAGCGCCTAATACTGCCCCGCCACCCAATGCTAATCCGATTTTTTTCATTGTGACATTCCTGTTAAATTGAATAATCTCCTACCAGACCAAAATGTAAAAATTTGAATTGTAAAGTCATTTAAGGAGCTCTCTGTTATCAGGTTTGCCTTCAGGTTTGTTTTTTGTTTGCTCAATGTGATGTATTTCTTTCTTTTTGGTTCTTAGTAGGACAACTGCCAGAATTCCGGCTAATCCTCCCGCTATAAATGTTAAAAAGATTGTTAATGAAAAAGGAACAGTGATACTCCACTTAATGAAATTAACTTGAACCAGTTCAAGGTTCTGGTATGCAAATGTTAAAATTATTGCAAACAGCAACAGCAGTAAAAGTGTTTTTATTGTTTTCATCTGTTCAATTTTATTCGAATAGTGATTTAAGTTTGTTGAAACCCTCTTTGAAAGATTCCGAAGCTGAAACGAAAACTTCTCTTGTTTCTTCCCATTTCTCCTCTGTAGCATCAGCCAGCTTTTCATAACTGGCTCTAAACTCATCTCTTTTCACCTTCAAAGCTGATAGTTTATCTTTATAGTCGGCTTTCATGGTTCCTTTTAGGTTTTCAACTTTGGTTTCCAGTACATTGACCTGGTCATCCATTTCGTCAATTAGTTTTTTAATCTTCTCTTTTGTTCTCATATCTTGAAAATTTAAAGGTTAAGAATTTCGGATTTCTGGTTTGAAGTATTGGATGCTGTTGATTTTAACAAAGATAGTGAAAAATAGCCATACATATTGACTTCACTTTTTAAAGCATCAACGGGAGTGGGTCTCAAAAGGCTCCCTCTTTTTTTTCGTGGTCGCAGAGCGGCTACGAGGTCATCCGGCCGTGTAGAGCAAGAAGAGAGCCTTTATTGAGACGCCCTCTTTTGCACCAATATGCCCATAATTTCAAGCAACACTGTTTTTTTGTATCTTGCAGTCAATAATATCCAGTACTATGAAACAGACATTCAACACAATGACACTCTTAGTGGTTGCTTTTTGCTTCCTCTCTTCACCTGCTGTAAGGGCTCAGAACATCCCGAATGCAGATTTCGACTCGATTTACATCGGTGGGATTGACCGGGTTTACCATTGGGTGACTTCCGATGCTCTATATTTTTCGAATGACACAGTGGTTCCTTTTCCACCCGATACTCACTACCCTCCGCAATCCGGAAACCATCATTTTCTGATCAGGACAGTTCTGGTAAATTATTTCGATCCTGAGCCGGAGCACTATCTGAAGTCTGTGATTCTTCACAACGATTCCGTCCTGAAATATCCCAATGGCAGTCAGTTCAACAGTTTTATCTGCAATGGCGATCATTTCTATTCGGATTCACAAGGATTCATGGATTTTTCCAGAGGTGGCACCCCTTTCCCTTACCGCCCTCTGACTATCAACGGTAGTTACAAATTTTTCGATTCACTCTCACCGTTGCCTGATTTCGGCAGGGTGGTGGCGCTGCTGAAAAAATGGAACCCCATCACCTTGCAAGCTGATACCATTGCCATGGCACAGTCGGGGAGTGAACTCTCTCCCTCGGCAGTCTGGAACCTTTTCTCGGTTCCTTTTATCTATGCTGATACAGCATTACCCGATTCTATCGTGGTAATCATATACTCTTCGACCAACTCCTCCGGCCCTGCATCATTGTACATTGATGATATTCATTTTGATTTTACAACCGCAGCACCAATCACGAAGGTTTTGCCAGATCGATGGGTGATTTATCCCAATCCCTGCAGAGAGATGTTGCATTTTAAAGATCCACCGGTCAACACAATCCGGTATGCGATCTGTTCTTTACAGGGCGTTCTTATTCAGGGTGGGATCACTGATAATGAAATTATTCGCCTGACCGGATTGCCACCTGGGGTATATGTTCTCCTGATCTTCGAAGATGATTGTGTCAAAAGGAAAAAGTTCATCATTGCACATTTTTAATACATGAGGTGCTTTTTGCTGTTATTGCGCCATCCCGCCTGGCTCTCGTATTGTACAAAGAAGATCTTCAGGTCAGCCTGGCTTTCATAATCCACGAAAAAGATCTTCTTGTCCGCCTGACTTGCATAATCAACGAAATACCACTTGCCATTGTTCAGGCCGGCCTGACTCTGATACTTTACCTTGTAAACCTTCAGGTCTGCCTGGCTTTCGTATTGAACAACATAAATCTTAACATCCGCCTGGCTCTGGTAATCCACTGAGTAAACCTTCTGTGCTGACAATACTCCACATGATAACAGCACTATTGTTATGATGATAATCCGTTTCATATCTGCAGAATTAATAGTTTTCAGTAAAGATAAGTGGTTGCCTCCGAACCATATCAATTCCTGACACATCGCACAGGATGCGGTGCCGGATAATGAAGATTAAAACTTACATTTGCACGTTTTTTCCTGTCAAATGAATATTGTCAGATATGCAGTATTTACAAGAGTTTTTCGGTGCGGATATGTACAACTATGTTGTGCTGCCTCTTCTCATTGCCCTGGCACGCGTCCTGGATGTGACAGTGGGCACGATCCGGGTGATCTTTGTGTCGCGGGGACTTAAATACTATGCCCCGCTGCTGGGGTTTTTCGAGGTGATAATATGGCTGTTGGCGATCGGGCAGATCATGCAGTCGTTGGGGAACTTTATGTCATACATTGGATATGGTGTCGGGTTTGCCATGGGGAACTACATCGGGATCATACTGGTTGAGAAGATGAGTCTGGGAACGGTGATTGTCAGGATTATCCCCAAAATGGACACAACGAATCTTGTGAATCATCTTCGGGAATCCAACTTCGGAGTCACTACCATTCCTGCCGAAGGCAAGGCGGGTCCGGTGCAGATCGTAAACAGCATTGTGAAGAAGAAGGATCTCAAGGATGCGCTTGAGATTATCAACAAACATAATCCGCAAGCCTTTTATACGGTGGAGGAGGTGCAGAAGGTGAACGAGGGGTACTTCAGGCATAAGCAGCAAAAGGCCGGCTTTTTCAGCAATCTGTTTTCAGGGATGGTTATCAGGAAATAGCTAAGCCGGCGCCGGAGAAGCAATAAACAAACTGTTTTTCACTTTTCACTGTTTTCTTCGCTGCTCTTGTCCGGCTCTTGTCCGGCTCTTGTCATCCTCTCCCGCAGGCCGCCCTCTTCGATGAATATCTTTTCTAATGATTACAACTGCTTGGCCATAAGATAGGTCGTGGATTTGATGACAATTGCAACGGTTGTTGATGTTGTATGTAGTGGTTATTTTTCCAGGGATATTAAAATTCCTGTTCGTTCGATTTCGTATGCAAAAGGATTCTGGGAATTGAAATCCTGTTCTTTAATCGGGTGGGGCTCAATTCGTAGGTCAATCTTTCTCCTTAGCCTCATCAACTGTTTTTGAGCGTCAAAGAAGTCAGGCATATTTTCCAGGACTAACGCAATATCTATATCACTATCCTCCTTTTCCTTTCCCTTTGCAAAGGAGCCAAAAAGATATGCCTTTTTTACCCCAAAGTCCTTAGGAATAATCATGATATATTGCCTCACTGTGTCTATAACTCTCTGATTAACCATAATCTGACTTATTCAATTCGTTCTGACCACAAATTTGCAAATTCCTTTGTGCAGAGCTTATAAAAATCCTGTTTGTAATTGTCGTATCGAGCATTAATATTAAATGTCGATATGTCATCAGGCCATTCTTTTGTCTCTTCGTTAAGTGTAAGTCCTGCATTTGTTGCAAGTCTAAGCAAGTCGTGCGTAAAAAATGCATGTTTTCTCTGGTTCTTCACATAGTGTGCTTTTATAAGTTTTTCCAACACCAGATGTCCAAAAACATTGCCCAGTTATAATCACCTGATTTCAGTAGATTTTGCATTGTTTGGTAGTCTTTTTCGGAGGTGCCTAGCCAATGCTTAATAATTTTATCAATATTTTCTATTTTTCTTCCATGTTAGCAAAGATAAAAGTTTTTTTATTGCATTTCTGGTTTGATACAATACAGGAACTTGAACTCGGAATGAACTTTTCTTGCATTTTGATTAATGATGATACCAGGAAAATTCTCTGCTGGATTTTGTTACCAATCCTGTAGGATACGGCCAATATG
>OBJA01000942.1_pt1 | contig 22279 bp, 13 predicted proteins | sample 1519751 | NCBI WGS metagenome assembly OBJA01 (sample SAMEA3881238, study PRJEB22517) | soil metagenome | biome: lake sediment; feature: soda lake sediment; material: sediment, water from around vicinity | place: India | collected 2013-12-23 | depth 3 m
AGATGAAAGTGCCGGGGGTAATCACGGGCAAGGCAATTTATGAAGGTAGAATTCGTATGGAAGAAATTGCACAGTATAACAAATGACAAGTTTCAATAAGCCCACTATTAACAGCTCAAAATAAAATAATTAAATTCTTGTATTCAATGCTGGCAAAACGCATAATACCATGTTTAGATATCCGGGACGGCAAGACCGTTAAAGGGATTAATTTTGTGGATATTAAAGAAGTAGGTGACCCCGTGGAGCTAGGGGCCAAATACGCTTACGATGGAGCCGATGAGTTGGTATTCCTTGATATCACAGCTACTCATGAAGGCAGGAAAACATTCGTTGAATTGGTGAAACGAATTGCTTTGCACCTTAATATTCCTTTTACCGTGGGTGGAGGCATCAGTGATATAAAAGATGCCAGCGTATTGCTCAATGCAGGTGCCGATAAAGTATCGATAAACTCCTCGGCAGTGCGTAACCCAAAGCTGATTGATGACATGGCCAAGGGTTTTGGTAGCCAGTTTGTAGTGGTGGCTATTGATGCACGGAGCGATGAGAACGATTTTTGGACTGTTACTGTAAATGGCGGTCGCATTCCTACAGACAAGGAGTTGTTTTCATGGGCAAAAGAAGCTGAAGACCGCGGAGCCGGAGAAATCTTGTTTACATCGATGAATCATGACGGCACTAAAAATGGATTTGCCAATGAACAGCTGGCAAAATTGGCTGATTCGCTGAAAATTCCTGTTATTGCTTCAGGTGGGGCTGGTACAAAAGAACATTTTGTTGATGTTTTTACAAAAGGCAAGGCGGATGCCGGGTTGGCAGCAAGTATTTTTCATTACAATGAAATCCCGATTCCGATGCTTAAAGCTTATCTCAGGGAAGAAGGAATAGCCATTCGGTAAAGTAAATCGTTTAATTGTATTAAATAGTTAGCTATGAATAGTTTTTCGGGGGTGGAACAAATTGATTTTAACAAATTGAACGGGTTGATCCCGGCAGTTATTCAGGATTATTCAACTCAGAAGGTTTTAATGGTGGGGTTCATGAACAGAGAAGCTCTGCAAAAAACTTTGGATACAGGTAAGGTGACCTTTTTTAGCCGGACAAAAAATCGTTTGTGGACCAAGGGAGAGGAATCGGGTAATTTTTTAAATGTGGTAAGTATGCTTGCTGACTGTGATAACGATACCTTGCTTTTAAAGGTAAATCCAGTAGGCCCGGTCTGCCATACGGGTGCCGATACCTGCTTTTTTGAAGCAAATAGTACCCCTGGATTTCCGTTTCTGTCGTTGCTTCAGGATTATATTGATAAACGTAAACAGGAAATGCCTGAAGGATCATATACCACTTCATTATTCCAGCAGGGGACTTCAAAAATTTCGCAAAAAGTGGGTGAGGAGGCTGTTGAGACCATTATCGGGGCTATGGCCAATGATGATGAAAACTTTATCTACGAAGCAGGCGACTTGCTTTATCACCTGATTGTTCTGCTCACACATAAAGGCTATCGCCTCGAGAATGTTGTGGAAGAACTCAGGAAAAGGCATAAATAATAGCAGCTGCAGTTATAAATGCCTGATGTTATGTAACATGGTTACATAACATAGCTGTAAAACATTTTATATTTCTTGCTGTTTGCGGGGAGGTTAGCATTCAAATTGGTAAATTTGCAATAACTGCTAATTCAAAAAAACTGTATCATGGAAACCGCAACGTTATGTCCAACCAGTACTGCAACAATTCTGGCATGTCAAAAAATTGCAAAATCGTTTAGGGAAAACATTTATGAGTTGTCGAGCATTCGCACAGAATGGGATCCGGAATATGCTACCTCATTGTATGTGTGGATAAATGATACAATTGAAAAATATTATACCGAAAATCTCGACAGTATAGAAGATAAAAGATACCGTGAATGGCACGAAGTTATGGTGGCGGGGTTGCAGAGCCTGAAAGTTCTGCGTGCTTCGATGAAAGTGGATTTTAAAAACAATAAACCCTTTCTAAAAGAAACACTCAATAAGTTAGGTTATAACGACTATTTTAGTGATGCCAAAAACGGAGATCATCTTAGCTTGTATAACCTATTGACTACTTTTGTTACTAATCTTGATGAAGATACACGAAAAGTAATTTCACATAAAGGGGTTCCCGATTCGTTGTTCAGTAAAATTTTGGAATCGGCCCGGCAGATTGAAGAATATAAGTGTTGCTTTGAAACTCTTGAAAATGAAAATGAATTGAATACCTATGGGTTAAAAGAAGTTGCTCAGATATATGAAACGACCCAGGATATTTGCCGGATTGCCGTAGCCTATTATCAGTTTGATCCTATCAGGCGTGATGAATTTAACTTCTACAAAGTAATGGTAAATCTTTAAACTGCCTTATAATTTTTGACTTAGAAATGGCCTGCCGGTTTTAACCGGCAGGCCGTTCTTTTAATATCATTGTGCGGTAAACAGAATGTCTGCACCAATTGTGCCGGTGAGTTCTTCCAGGTATCTTTCCGACTCTATGTAACTCAATTTATTTTGAGCTTTTTCAATACGTTCATTTATATTCATTTCTTTAACCAAATCCTTGTTGTTTTCGTTGGTTTTGAAATCGATGAGATACTGAATTTGTTTTTTCAAAAAAACAATATCTTTTTGTTGCTTTAATAAAAGCCTTTTACGGTACCAGTCCGAGTGAAGGACATGATCGCGGTCGAATTCTTTTCTCAAATCGGGGTCATTCAAATCTTTGCCGTTATAGCTCCCATAGGCCATGATATGCAGAAGAATCTTTAAAGGAGGAATGGCTGCATCAACACTTCCTTGCTCAAAATATTGCAGGGCAACCTTTTGCTGTGCCTCCACAATGTTTTTGATGCCATCGACATATGCTTCCAGATCCTGCAACTCAGGTTTCAGCATTTTTTCATTAAATACAGCAAGTGGCTCATCGAACAATTTATTCATACATCGGAATGCGAAGTTTTCGTTGATACGGTATCCTAACCTGCTGGCCAGGATTTTTTCTCCATTGTATTCAAAATCGTCCAGTTTTTCGAGTGAATTGGTTCGAATGAGATGGTTGGCATCCCTGTCTTCGGGTTCCAGGCGGGCCCATATTTCCGGTATAAGGATACTGATATCGTGGTCAAACCGATTTTCCTGCCCAATAAATCCTGCTGCTGAGCTGAATCCCTGGTATTCACATAAAATATGGGAAAGCAGGGCATTATTTAAATCGGATGTGGGAACCAGCATATTGAAAGGGCCTTTTGTAAGGGCTCCTTCTGAACCTGCTCCTGTGGTGGAGGGTGATTTGCCGGTAAGGCTGCAGATGAAATCCATGAATAATTCCGGAACTTCCTGGTAATGTATGGGATTGTAAACACTTAACGGACGAATGCCTTTTTCCCTGTCGGCAGGATTATTCCTGCGACCCGGAAGAACCGCGTTAACTGGGAAATGAACAGGTTTATCTGCAGGAATTTTTCTGAACAGACGCACGCCGGTCTCCGCCAGATAAGAGTCCTGGTTTTCATACCTGAAGATATTTCGTTGAAGGTATCTTGGATTATTTGTTGGAATACCATCTACTAAACGGGTGTGTGAAGGCGCAACAAAATATTCGTCTTTATGGCTGTCGACTATTTTTTTTATAAGGTCTTTTACCGGCTGGGTATATTGATCAAACTGAATTGTATTTTGATACAATTCGACAGCTTTTTCCCGTGTAAGTGGTTCGTAGTTGGTAAGGAATGTGTTCTCACGTACAATGTCCTCTTCTGCTTCCTTGTCGTATCCCCTTATAATGGCTTCATCGGGCCTTTGAAAGAGGTAGCTTTCACAATTGGTAAGCAGCTTGACACTTTTATTTTTGTATTCCGGATTCAGGTCGTTCAGCTGGTTGGCTGGAAGCGTTATGGAAGCAGTAATATCATCTTCAGTCTGAATTTTTTTGCTTGCAATAAAATCGGAACGCAGCTTATGAAGGAACCATTGTCCATCGGAGTTAAAGCCGATGCGCACATAACTGGCGATTATTTTATTGTGTTTATAACGGAGCGCGTTGCCTTTTCTGCCATTTACCAGCTCAACATTCAGGTATTCCTTCCAGGATCCCTTGTCAAGGTGTGACCGGTACATGCGTTTAATATACAATGCCAGCTGTTTGACATGCACAGGCAAATTAAGAAGAAAGTTGTTGTATTCCTCGCTGTACTGTTCGGAAGGAGTTAGCAGTTTAACGGCTGATCCCAGCGTGCGGTGCGGGCTAAGGAATGGCCGTGAAGGACGTGCATCAGGCCTGATGTTTTTCCATCGGTGGGAATAATCGTAGTTGATCAGCATATCGGCCATTTTTGAGTCTTCCTCAAGGTCTCGAATATAAAATGCTCCGTATTTGATGGCATTTTGCATCGATTTTGAAATTTCCGACTTGCCACCTCCCGAAACTGTACTGGGTTTATGACAAAATACACCTTCGGGAGCAGTATCCACGATGCGCCATAATTGTTGTTCAGGATGCTTTACAAGCTGAAATTTATGACCTGTCGGATGTACATAAACTTTCTCAGGAGACAAATTTAATGAATGCAACTTTCCTTCATTAACCCATTCTACTGTCCCTTTTTCAATATCAATATCGGCATGCTCATGAATATATATGACATCAGGGTATTTCTTATCAATTGCATAATTTTCGGGCATTACATCAATTTTCCCATTTAGAAGATTTTTTACTTCCTCAAATGAGTATCGGTTGTCAAATTTTTCGGAAAAAGGCTGGCCAAAGATATTGTCACCCATATTTCCACAAGGAAAGGCAATGGCACCACCCGCATGCTCTTCTTCAACCAGACCGTAAAGGTTGGCTGAATAGCTGATCTGGGTTTTTATTTCTTTTTTTGAATATCCATAATAATTATCGGCAATTAATGTAACAACAACGCCGCGTTCATCACGACATGTCATTTTAAATGCACTGCCGTCGTTGTAAAGTTCATTTTCATCATTCCAGCACATTCCATCTTTTCGTTGCCTTTCAGTGGCATTGTTGTAGTGTGGTAAACCTACATCTTTCTTTTTGAGTTTTGTAAGTTGGGGTGCAAGTATAATGCAGCCGGTATGGCCTGTCCAGTGATCAATATCAAGAGCTGCATCGTTTTCTGCCAGGTTATGATCGCCTGCATTCCCGAAGATGGTTTCCACAAAATCGAGATTACTTACGAGGCTCCCCGGGGCAAAGAAACGGATTTCCATGCTCTTCTTGCTGATAACACCTTTCACTTCAGGACATACCGTTGGCCGAAGCAGCAAGGATACCATAATTTTAGCCTGCTTTTCCTGGTTAGCCGTAAAAGGAAGTATATTGATGTCGTCGGAAGGATGAAGTGCTTCGTGCAACATGTGGGCGAAAGTAATTTTTGGAACCTCTTTTTTATCAAGGGCAACCGGCAGCCCTCCTTCTACAATATGAAATGTTCCTTTTGTGGTACGTTTATCGGCGGCAGGGTTATTCAGGATTCCCTGCTTGAGCCGGTATGAGGTTAAAAGATTTGTTTTGAATGATTTTCCATTGGGAGGGAGGCTCACCTCACGGGCCATTCCCGGCTGGTTTAATACAAAAGTGGTATCGGGCAAGCGATAGGTTTTGTTAAAATCCAGATCCTTTAAATAATCATTAATAAAATTTTGTATGCGTGTATCTGCAGGGGAAAGATGTCCGGTCAGCAGCCTTGATTTTTCGCGAAAGCTGCTGATTAATCCTTCAGTAAGAGATACAAACCTTGCACTTGCAAGTTTTTCTTCCTCTTCAGTTTCCCCTGTAAACAAAGGTTGACCAAGAGCTGCAAGCTGGAGGTTAATGTATTGAATCATTTCCCTCCGGTCTTTTTTCCTGTTCTTTTTTCTGTAATCGTCACTGTATTTCATAACTTTACTTTTATCAGTACAGTAGCTAAATTACGAAAATTATGGGGAGAATTCTCCCTGGAATTCAGGCGCTATATTATTTCTGTTCTTGATCTACAGGGGTAAATCCTTCTGGTATCATCGATTCAGATGGCTGGTAGGGAAATACATCCACAATGGTGCTTACGGCCAGGGAAGATATGACATAAGGAATTACCATGAAAGATAGGCTTTCATCAAGCCGTGTCAGGGCTTCCTGGATATCGTCGGCCATTATCAGGTACTGGGTGCGTAGTTTTTTCTCCTTACCTGCCTCTTCATCAATAGTTACCAGGTTAATTGTTGCTTTAAACCACCATTCCCCATTTTCATAAGGAAATACCTCGGCTATTCGTGATTTTCTAATATCGGTTACGGTAAATTCTCCTTTGACAATCTCTTGCATTTGACGGGTAATGCGGGTTTCCGCATCGGTAAATGAAACAGCATCGAGCAGAAAATTTTCAGTTACAGTTTGTTCTTTTCCACTTTCTGTAACTTTCACATATTTAACTTTACATTCAAACCAGACTTGCATATCCTGATAATTTTTATGAAGTGGCAAAAATAACATTCCAGCGCTTATTGCTTCTTCAATTTCCAAAGGAATTCATTTTAGTTATTAACAAAAAAAAGGTTCACCGTGAAAGGTGAACCTTTAGAGACTACAACAGATTAAAACGGATTGGGAGTTAATTGTAAGATATTAATTGTAAGCACTTTCACCATGCTCATATATGTCGAGCCCTTCTTCTTCAATCCGGCGCGATACGCGAAGACCAATTGTAGCTTTAATGGTTTTAAAAAGTATTAATCCCAGGCCAAAGGCCCATGCAAATATTGCAGCTACCCCAATCAGCTGAGAAATGAGCAGGCTGCTGCCTCCTCCATAAAACAAACCTCCTTCGGTTGCAAAGAATCCCACGGCAAGTGTTCCAAAGGCTCCATTTATTCCGTGTACTGAAACTGCACCAACAGGATCGTCAATTCTTAATTTCTGATCGATGATTTCCACGCTGAATACAAGGATAATTCCCGCAAGCAACCCGATTATGAGCGCTCCCCCGGGACTAACAATATCACAACCTGCCGTAATGGCAACAAGTCCGGCAAGGGCACCGTTCAAGGCCAGCGATAATGCCGGTCGTTTATACCTCCACCAGGATGTCATGAGTGCAGAAACAGCACCACCTGCAGCAGCCAGGTTTGTTGTCAGAACAATGTGGGCAATAGCCAGGGTGTTATCGTTTCCTGCAGCTCCTAATTGAGAACCGGGATTAAATCCAAACCAGCCAAACCACAGAATAAATACACCTAAGGCAGCAAAGGTCAGGTTGTGTCCGGGAATCGCTTTATTCTCATATTTCCCTGCCCTCGGTCCCAAAACGATAGCTCCTGCCAAACCAATCCATGCGCCAACAGAATGAACAAGCGTGGAGCCGGCAAAATCAAGAAATCCCAGCTGATCGAGCCAGCCGCCACCCCATTTCCAGTGACCCGATATCGGATATATAAAAACAGTAATTACTACTGTAAAAATCAGGTAAGAATTGAATTTGGTCCTTTCTGCTACTGCCCCTGAAACTATGGTGGCAGCTGTAGCAGCAAACACTGTTTGAAACATCAGGTCGGTTTTATTGGCATAATCGCCAATGCCGTTATCATTGAAAAACAGGTCGGGAATTCCAATAAATCCCCAAAGCGAATCGCCGTACATAATTGAATACCCAACAATCCAGAACAGAATAGAGCCAATTGCAAAATCCATGAGATTCTTTGTAAGTATGTTGGCCGTGTTCTTTGAACGTGTAAAACCTGCTTCCACCATTGCGAATCCTGGTTGCATAAACATTACAAGAAAGGTGGCAACCAAAACCCATATATTGTTAATCGAAATAGAAAGTTCTTCCATGATAAATTCTTATTAAGGGTTATTATTCTTCTTTTCCTTTTATGTACAGTGATTCATCGCCTCTTTCACCTGTCCTTATCCTGTAGGATTCTTCAATTGGAATTATGAATATTTTTCCATCACCAATTTCTCCTGTCCGTGAGGAGCGAAGAATAGCGTTTACTGTTTTTTCTACATTCTTATCGCGCACAATTATTGAAAGCTTAGTGCGTTCAATTGTGCTGGTATCATAAACTACCCCCCGGTATACACGCCCTTCGCGAGCCTGGCCAACGCCGCGCACATCCCAGTAGGAGAAAAATTCGATGCCTGCTTCGCGCAATGCTTCCCAAACTTCTTCAAATTTGGTTTTGCGTATTATTGCTTCAATCTTTTTCATTGTATTTGTTATTTGAGTTATTAAAAAGAAATTCCTGCTACAACATGAAACTGCTCGGAGGAAGGGTTCAGGATAGCTGCACCTGAAACCGGAATGGAGAATGTATCTGTTATTTTCAGCTCCTTGGAAGTTCCGATGCCAATATTGCACAGGTTAAATTCACCATCCATTGTGTAAGCCCCGTCTCCGCCACCAATAAAAAGGTTAACCGGTCCTGCAGCATATCCAGCTTCCACATATATATCTCCTTCTCCGCCGTTTATCATATAGGCCCCTGATATTGAAAATCCTCCCGCTCCAAAACGTATCATAGGTTCAATGAAGTGGTAATCCTGCCTCAGCCAGCTTGAGCCGGGGCCTGGGAAATAGTAATCGGTTACTGTAAACGTCAGCGACGCATTTTCCCCCAAACCCAGTTCATAGCTTACGTACAGGTCTGCCTCTGCTGCCTCATCAACAGATGCACTGTAGGAGCCCCATGCCCCGATGGCAAAACCCCCTGCACTGAATTCCACTGATGGCTGAAAGGCAGGACCTGAGCCAAATTTTGTCCCCCTCCATACATAGGTGTTGTAAATATCAAGGCCGGCATTCCACTCCTGGGCATTTAAAGTAGTCGAGAGTGGTCCTGTTAAAAGAAGGCTGGTTGCAATGAGATAAAAGATTCTTTTCATGACTTTAAAATTTATTTGTTAATGTGTTGTTATTATTTATTGCACTTTTTATTAATTTGGTATATACCCCCTATAAAAATTCGTATATTTTATTTTTATATTGATTATTTTTTCAGATTACCCTATAAAAATTAATATGTTGATTCAAAAATGATGCTATTTTTTTAATGCACCCCCTATTTGTTGTTTTATTAGGTAAATAATTAACAAATTATTAAAATTAGAATCTTTTTATTCTCAAATTGATTGTAAGCTTCATGTATTATTGTCAAAAAGACACTATAATAGTTGAGTTAATGTCTAATTGAGATTTTTGTTGAAATGAAAAGTAAAAAAATCGTTCAGCAGAGGATTCTTTAATTTGGGTTGAGTAAAAGGATCGGTTTATCAGATTATTGCATTTTTAAAAAAGATATTGAACTGTAGCAGGAAATGAAAACTGCACAATGATTATTTTAGCAGAATATTCTTAAGGATATCTGGCAGAAAATATTTGTTAAGTGAATTATTAAAAATGGATAGTTCGATTCTTTTTCCCGAAAAAGAAAATTCGTCAGACTTCCCTATCGGAGCAAAAACGTCAAGCTACGTCTAAATGAAGAATAAGAGTCATTATATAATACTATTGTTTTTTATTTGTTTGGTTTTAGCCTATCGATTGTTCGGTTATACCGGTCATTATGGTTATGATGATATGCATTATGCAAAACTAGCTTTTGATTTTAAGGAGGGAATTGTTGATTATAATGATCATTTTTCATACAGAACACCAATAATTGTTTTGACCTCACTCGCTTACTCCCTTTTAGGAGTTAACGATCTGGCTTCCTCAATTCCGTCAATGCTGATTACAATATTAATATTGGTAATTATTTTCAAATTGCTTGCAGACAAAGGCCTATATGCATTGGTGGTGGGTTTGTCTCTGACTACTTTCTCAAGCTGGTTTCTTTTTTATTCCAATAAGCTTATGCCTGATATATATGTGGCCTTGGCCATTTTGCTGGCTTTGTATATAATCCACCGGTATAAATTTTCCGGTGGTGGTAAAAAGACACTCCTCTATTCCATTATGCTCAGCCTGTCTTTGTTGTTTGGATTTATGGCAAAAGAAACAATCGTATTGTTTTTTCCGGTACTCGTTTTTTTTGTTTGTGTTGATTTTATAATGAAGCGCGACAGAAAATTTTGGATCTTTTCTGCTGTTACCGGTTCGGTAGTCCTCATTGGATATTTTTTTATTATTGGCCTTGTTACAGGCGATGCATTTAAACGCTTGGAAGCTATTGTTAGTAACAGTTACCTGAACTTGTGCAGCTATGAAAGCCAGTCAGTTAAAATCCTGATGAGGAGAATATTTTATGAATTTATTGAGATGTTGATATACCAGTCAATGTTAACCGGATTTATCTTTTTGATTGCATATTTGGCCGGAAGTAAATCAACGGGATTTATAAAAATGAATGATTCTTTTTCATTTTGGGTTGGCTCATCATTTATGCTGCTTGTATCTTCAAATTTTATGTCTATATCATTTGCATCCTATTCTCCTATGTGTCTCGACCTGCGGCATTATCTTTTTTTAATCCCGGTGGTTTCTGTTCCGGCATCAATTATTATCAATGATTTTATTACACGAAAGGTTTTTAAATTTGAAATAACTTTCCTTTTGGCAATTACTGCTGCAGTTTCCCTTTTTTATCAGGGAAATAATTTCTTCTATCTTTATTTTCCGTTATTTATCCTGTTTTTTGTCTATCTATGGATTAAGCCGGGGAAGATTTATCAGAATCTATTCATAATTCTCTTTTTTCTGGTTCTAATAATTAAGCCAGCAACAATGGTAGAATATGCCCAAACAATAAAATACCGGAAACAAAAGGAAATTATTAAGGAGTATATAATCAATCGATCAGACAGTTGCATTGTTATCACAAATGATGTTCAGAAAAATTTGGGATTCTATTATAACGAATTTAGTACCAGTGACAGGATTTTATTCATTAATTACAGGGAGTTTGAAAATGATACTCTTGAAAACCGCAGGAAAATATTGTTTTTGAACTGGTATACAAGGTATTTATCGAATCTTGATTTTGTTGATCTGCCTTATTATGCAAGGAATATTTCTTCAAAGAATAATTTAATATACCGGAATGATGAACTGAATATTGAAATCTATGAATTGAATGAGATTTTAATCCCGGAACAATCGTTTCACAAACTGTTGTACACAAAAAACGGATTTGAAGAGCAGATGAGGTATTGGAATACTCCAGTAGATAATATTTCCACAGGGATTAAATACAATGGAAAGTTCTCAAATGAGGTGTCTGAATTTTCAGCAACTTTTGAATACAACCTGGACTCCCTGGATGTGAATGAAATGAATCAGTTATCTGTTTTATGCAGGCTGTATTGTTACTTTGATGACAAAACCAACGCAAAGCTTGTTGTATCGGTTGAAAACCAGGAAGGTGCTTATATATGGCAAGGACTGGAAATAAATAAATTTTTAAAAGCCTATTCCAATTGGTGGCCTGTGCAATATGAAGTGGGTTTTAATACAGATGAAATTAAACCCGGTTCCAGGTTAAAAGTATATTTATGGAACCCCGATAAACAGAAAGCATACGTTGATGATTTTGAAATTTCAATTACTGGGAATTAATTTGAGAAGGGCACCAGGGAGATTCGTTTTCTGCATCAATCGGTCTTAACGCTGGGTATTTGCCAATTACTCAAGCTTAGTAACTACCAAATCGCCACGAATATTCTCTTTTGAACGGGTATAAATCGAGAAGGGTTTCTCCGGATTTAAACTGTCTGCAGGCACCAAAAAATGGAGGAAGGCCTTTTCCCCAGGTGCAATTTCAGATTTAGCTGCCTCATGAAGAGGGAATGTGATAAGCTCTACGTTGTTCTGCATAATTGCCAAAACAGGCTCCGAAATGTGTTTTGTAAAAATTGCATTACTAGTAGTGTTATGTAAAACAACATCAAATGAATATTCATCATCCGATTGCAATGAAATTTCATGCTGTATCTCCAGCCCATTCAATGCCTGGAACTCTTCAATTATAACAAAACCTTTCATTTCACCCGTAACCATGCGGGTAAGGTTAGGCGGATTTAAATGTTTCGACTGAATTGCGAATACAGGTTTGCCATTGGCATGCTGTTCATCGTTCCATAAATCGTACTGTGAATACCTGTATCCGGGAGAGGATAGATGAACAGCCGGGTCCTTTGTATAGAAAATATAGTTGCTGACAGCAGCATAATTGTTAAAGAATCCTACATTTTTCCCATCTGCCATTTTTTTTATTTCCAATGCTGAAGCTTCGCGCTGGTAAAATGTAATTTTTGTTTGGCCAACATTTGGAATTGCGTCCACTGCAAGGTATATTCTGAAAAGCAGCAACAAAATAATTACCGGGAGCGCCAACCGTCGGAACCATTTTTTAACTCGCGGGTCATTTTTTATTAACGGATAAGTAACTAAAATCAACATTGGCATTGTTGCTGCAGTCCAATGAGCCTCAATGCGATTCTTGAAACTTAAAATGAAAAAGATGATGTAAAACCCGATAATGTTAAATACCAGGGCACGCTCAAATTCATTTCTGACTTGAAATTTAGTTAACTTCCACAGCACAAATACACCGGTTAGAGGCCCAGCCATTATCAGCTGATTAAGCAGGTAATCGGTTATGTGTTTTAATCTTAATGGCTTGGCCCGTTCCACAAGGTGGTATTTAATGGTAGGAAAGTCGTTGTCGATTTGCCACCAGATATGGGGAATCAACAAAAGCAAGGTGAGGCCGGCTGATAACCAGAAAAATTTATTGCGCAATAATTTCAGGTTCGACAATACCGTAAGGCCAATAATCAGGAATGCATGGTACTTGCTGTAAATCATTGCGGCTGAGATTATTGAAAGGAGAATGGCATTCTTTGCATCCGACTTTTTAAGAAAACTTCTGTAACCCAGCAGGAACAGCATAGTGAAAAATAACAGGGGAACATCGGGTATCGCCAGAAATCCTGCAATATGGGTATGAACAAGAGGGAAAGATAGTATAAATACCCCAAGGAAGTAAATATCCTTCTGCTCATTCAGTTCATTCAAAACAAGGGCAAACGTAAAAGTTGACAGCAGCACCAGAAACAAGCGCACTCCAAATTCTCCGGGAAGGAGGGCATGTCCGGCATGGATAAAAAAGGCTACCATTGGTGGATGGTCGAAGTAGCCCCAGGCAAGGTTTTGAGAATACATCCAGTAATACGATTCGTCGGAATGAAGTCCTGTAAAATAAGCCTGCAGAAGGTTAATTACACACCATGCACCAATAAGATAGAAATGTTTTTTATGAAGGTTATTTATCATTTTTCTAATGGTTTGGCTATATAATAAACAGTTCCGCTTTCTTTAAGCTTTTCAACAGCCGGTTTCAAAAAGCCGGGGAACCGTTCTGCAGGTACCCGTTTCCACTCTTCGGAACCTTTTATCAGCCGGTAATCCTTCAGGTCGAGCATAAGCTCTTCCTTTTTATTAAATACGAGTAAATGATTTTTATTATCCGGAAGGATGTAAAGGGTGTCCATGCTGACAACATCCAACTTGTGGTGGCTGTAAACACGTATGCCCGATGCCATTCGGATATTTCCATAAACATATACGGGTTCCTTTTTCGAATCCTGATGGTTTAATATTGTATTTGTAAGTTGTTTCGCCGGATGGGGCATAAGCATTGCATACAATAAAACATGACCGTTAAACCACAGCAATAAAATTGCATTGGCAAGCTTCATAGCGCGGATTATGTGCCTGTTGCATACTATCAGGGCGAAAAGAGCTATACCTGTAATGGTACCTGCAATTATTATAAAACCATTATCTATAAAAATCCCATACAGCAGGTTTATAAAGAGAACCAGTGCATTAAAAGCAAGAAAGATTTTTAATGCTGGTCTCATAAACCGGGTTTCCGACTGAATGATTACAACGGCAAAAAATAATGAAACCAGTGGTACAACTGGCAGGATGTACCGGTCGTAAAACTTAAAGACCGCCCCCGACATAGCAATCACAACAATTACCCAAAGAGCTATGAATCCAAGAAGGGCTTTTCTTTCATCAGGGCCTTTTGTAACAAAGTGTTTCAATATTTGGGATTTTGATACAGCAATGATTACCCAGGGAACGGTAAATGCCATAAGATTTATAATTCCCAAAAATGTATTAGTTAAAACCTGTGCAGTTTTGGAAGAGACCCGGTAGCCTACCTGATCTGCAAAAAATGAATTCAGGTATTCGGTGCCGTGTTTAAAATACATTATTACAAACCAGCTGAATGCAACGGCAATTGCAGAAAGAATTGCCGCCGGGTGGATAATGTCACGAAGTTTTTTTGTTTTCCATGGATTGAGCAACAGGTAGATGATGCTGATGCCTGCAAATGCAGCTGCGGGCAATCCTTTTACTTCAAAGGCAAGTGCAGCGCCAATATATGCCATCCAATAAAAAATACCTGACGGCCGCTCTGTCAGAAGGATTTTTAGAAAACCCCATGCACTGACAGTCAGGAAAAGCACTAAAAGGATGTCGGGAATGGAGCGTCCTGCACTCATAAGCACCAATGGGTTCGCAGCTGTGATGAATGCAGCCAGGATGGCTGTCTTTTTATCCCTCAAAAGCGATTTGGCCATAAAATATACAACTGTTGTAATAAGAGCTCCAGCCAGCCAAAAAAACAACCTTGATGAGAATGTGCTTACGCCCAGTATCTTATAGCTCCCCATTAAAACCCAGTAAGTTACAATGGGTTTGTAAAATCTTGGAGTGCCGTCTGCCTTGTATGGAGTAAAATAATCGCCCTGATCCATCATTTGCAAAACAGCATCGGTATAATATTTTTCATCAGGAAAATAAAAGAGGTAATCGATTGCCGAGGGTGCTGAATAAAGCAGGAAAAGAAATGGAATTGCCAACCAGGAATATTTTGGAAAGATGGTAGTATTAAAAGTATTCATTAAATCCTGATTTATTTATTAATGTTGATGCAGAAGGATAAATGGCTGTACAACTGCAAATCCCGCGCAAATGTGGCAATTTTTTCATAAATTATAAAATGGGCCAAGGCAAATGTTTCAAAAGCAAAATCAATATCTTTGCTTGAATTTCAATATTTTTTACAATGAAACTCTGGGATAAAGGTATATCGGTGAATGAAGCTGTTGAGAAATTTACTGTCGGAAAAGACAGGGAACTGGATGTCTGGCTTTCTCCGTTTGATGTTTTGGGATCAATGGCTCATGTTAAAATGCTTCAATCGGTCGGACTGCTTGAGGAGAAAGAATTACCAGTGTTGCTGGAGGCTTTAAAACAACTTTATTATAAAGCGCAGGCTGGAGAGTTGCATATTGAAGAGGGAATAGAAGATATCCACTCCCAGGTGGAGTTTTTATTAACAAAACAACTGGGCGATCTGGGCAGAAAAATTCACAGTGGTCGCTCACGGAATGATCAGATACTGCTTGATTTAAAACTGTTTGCCCGTGATGGGATCCGCCGCATTGTGGAGGCAGCCGGAGAATTATTCGACCAGTTGATTGCAAAGAGCAATCAGCACAAACAGGTTCTCATGCCCGGATATACCCATTTGCAGGTAGCCATGCCCTCCAGCTTTGGCCTTTGGTTTGGTGCGTATGCCGAAAGTATTGCCGATGACCTGGAACTGATGCTTGCTGCCTATAAAATTACAAACCAAAATCCATTGGGATCAGCTGCTGGCTACGGTTCTTCATTTCCTTTGAACAGGCAGCTGACTACTGACCTGCTGGGGTTCGATGCCATGAATTACAATGTGGTCTATGCCCAGATGGGCCGCGGAAAGATGGAGAAAATAGTATCGTTTGCACTTGGCAACCTGGCAGCAACCCTGTCAAAACTTGCTTATGATGTCTGCCTTTTCAACAGCCAAAACTTTAACTTTGTAAAACTCCCTCCTGAATTTACAACAGGCTCAAGTATAATGCCTCATAAGAAAAACCCCGATGTATTTGAACTTATCAGGGGAAAATGCAACAAAATTCAGGGTGCCACGCAACAAATTTCAACGATTGTAAATAATCTGCCCAGTGGATATTTCCGGGATTTGCAGACAGTGAAGGAAGTGTTTCTTCCTCTCTTTGCCGATATGTACGAATGCCTTACAATTGCAAACCTCGCAGTTGGCAAGCTGGAGGTTAATACCAACATATTGAATGACGATAAGTACAATTACATTTTCAGCGTAGAGGAGGTAAACCAACTCGTTTTAAAGGGAATTCCCTTCAGGGAAGCATACCGGAGGGTTGCAGAAAAAATTGAAGCAGGGCAATATAATCCGGACAAGGAAATTCACCATGTCCACGAAGGAAGTATCGGTAATTTATGTCTTGATAAAATCGCTGCAAGGAAAGCGGATATCACCCAAAAATATAATTTCGGAAAACTCGATTCAGCTATTGCTTCACTTCTGAATGTTTAGCTGAATTTTTGCTTACTCTTTTATTATTACCGTCTTAATGCCTGTATTGCATGTTTTGTAAACCGGATTAAGTTAATTGTATGTTATTTATCGCAATTTTTTGATTCTTCCATTGCAAATTATCTGTTCTGTATGTATTTTTGATTTCATTTCGTTAGGAAATTAAATATTTTGCTTTCAAATTTACACAAATGAAGCTTTTTTTCTTTCTTTTAATGAGGTTTGTAATTGAATAAACAGATTAAAACACAAGGCAAATGAAATTACCTGAAATACAAGGATTATACAATCCCGAGAATGAGCATGAAAATTGTGGGATAGGATTTGTAGCCCATATAAAAGGAAATCCTTCGCACGATATCATAAGCAGGGGGCTTGAAGTGTTGCTGAATATGGACCACCGAGGAGCCATCAGTGCCGATAATGCCACCGGGGATGGGGCAGGCATTTTACTTCAGATTCCCCATGAATTTATTGCCGAAGAATTAAAAATGCCGGTAGGCGATGCCGGTAAATATGGAACCGGGCTTGTGTTTCTTCCAAAAGAGGAAAAGGAGGCGGATTTATGCATTCAAACCTTATCAAAATACATTCAGGCTGAAGGACTCACGCTTGTTGGTTACCGGGATGTACCGGTTGATCATAATGCACCTGGTGAAATCGCCAGGCAGACCGAGCCATTTATTAAACAGGTATTTGTCCGGGCAAATCTTGAAAAAGACATACTTGAACGAAAACTTTATCTGGTTCGAAAACTTGCAGAAAAAGAAATCAGGGAATCTTCTTTAAAATATAAATCCAGCTTTTATCAACCCAGTTTTTCTGCAAAAGTAATTGTATACAAAGGAATGTTTACTCCCGCTCAATTGCGTGATTATTTTCTGGATTTTAAAAGCCCAAAGTTTAAAAGTGCTATTGCCCTTGTACATTCAAGGTTTAGTACAAATACTTTTCCGACCTGGGACCTGGCACAACCTTTTCGTATTGTTGCCCATAACGGAGAAATAAATACAATTAAAGGTAACCGGCTTTGGATGCAGGCACGTGAAGCATTAATGAAATCCGAAATTTATGGCGACGACCTGAAAAAATTATTGCCGGTAATTGAAAAGGACAAGTCCGATTCAGCTTCATTCGATAACGTACTGGAATTTTTACATATGACGGGTCGCACATTGCCCCATTCATTGTGCATGATGATTCCCGAATCGTTCAATGAGAAAAACCCGATCCCCGATAGTCTAAAGGCTTTTTATGAATACCATTCAACAATTATGGAACCCTGGGACGGGCCCGCTTCCATGGTATTCTCCGATGGCAGGTATATTGGCGGAACTCTCGACAGAAACGGCCTGAGACCTTCCCGTTATATAATTACAAAGAACGATCTCATTGTTATGGGATCTGAGGTGGGGGTCCAGACATTTCGTCCCGACGAAATTAAGGAGAAAGGAAGGCTGCGGCCTGGTAAAATATTGCTTGTAGACACCCAGCTGGGGATAATTATTCCTGATGAGGAAGTGAAAGATCAGCTGAGCCACCGGAATCCTTACGACATGTGGCTCAAGGAGAACAGGCTGATGATGGGTGACATTAAAGTGAAGCACCGGGTTACTTCCTCTATTGAGAACTTTCATACCTATGCCGGGGAATTTGGGTATTCAAAGGAAGATATGTATGAGCTGATAAAGCCTATGTGTGAAACTGCTGCCGAACCTACCAGTTCAATGGGGAATGATGTTCCGCTGGCAGTATTTTCTGATAAGCCAAGGCGCCTGTTCGAATATTTCAAACAAATGTTTGCCCAGGTTACCAATCCGGCCATCGACCCCATTCGTGAAGGATTGGTAATGGCTCTTACCAATTATATTGGTTCCCTGCATTCCAATATTCTGGCAGAAACACCAGATCATTGCAAGTTAATTAAGTTCCAGGGCCCTATCCTTACTAATACCGACCTGGGTAAGATTAAAGACCTCAAGGATGAAATGTTTTCGCATCAGGTGATTCCTATGCTTTTCCCTGTAAATGAAGGTGTGGAAGGGTTTGAGAAAGCACTTGAAAAAATTCTGATGGATGCCGAAAAGGCAGTTGACAGTAAGAAAAATTATATAATCCTTAGCGATCGGAATATAAGTAAAAATCAAGCGGCTATTCCTTCACTGCTGGCTGTTGCGGCTGTCCATCATCACCTGATTAAAAAACAGAAACGTATGCAGGTGGGATTAATCCTGGAAACGGGGGAAGCCAGAGAGGTTCATCATTTTGCATTGCTTTTGGGATATGGAGCAAGTGTTATCAATCCATACCTTGCTTTTGCAGCAATTGATCAAATTGTGAAGGAAGGCAAGATCTCGCTTGAATACAAGGAAGCCCGCAGCAACTATATTAAGGCAATCGATAAGGGATTGCTAAAGGTTTTATCAAAAATGGGCATATCTACCCTGAGAAGTTACCACGGTGCCCAGATTTTTGAATCGGTAGGCATAAGTAAGGAGTTGGTTGATAGGTATTTCACTGGAACTGCCACTAAAATAGGAGGTATGGGGCTTGAGGAGATTTATAAGGAAGCCCTCATGTTTCACGAAAAAGCATATAAGGATAATAATACTCCCGATGCATTTCAGTTTGAAAATGAAGGAGTGTATGCATGGAGAAAAAACGGCCTGCATCATGCCTGGAATCCTGAATCGATAGGGCTGTTACAGTGGTCGACACGTACAAATGATTACAATAAATATAAAGAATTCAGCAACCTTGTTGATCAGCAAAACCGCCGACCCGCTTTTATAAGGGGATGCTTCAAATTCAAACGCAACCCCATACCCCTTGAACAGGTAGAACCGGAAGAGCAAATTATGAAACGATTTGTAACCGGTGCCATGTCGTATGGTTCAATAAGTATTGAAACACATGAGGCCCTTGCTATAACAATGAACGCAATTGGCGGGAGAAGCAACACGGGTGAAGGGGGAGAAGATCCCGAACGTTTCGGTACCAATAGGAACAGTAAAATCAAGCAGGTGGCTTCAGGCAGGTTTGGAGTTACAAACAACTATTTGGTAAATGCCGAGGAACTTCAGATTAAGATTGCCCAGGGAGCCAAGCCGGGCGAAGGTGGCCAGCTTCCCGGTTACAAGGTGAATAAAATTATTGCCAAAACCCGGAACTCTACGCCCGGGATTACCCTTATTTCACCTCCTCCTCATCATGATATCTATTCCATTGAAGATCTGGCACAATTGATATACGACCTGAAAGTTACAAATCCAAATGCCAGGGTATCGGTTAAGCTGGTGTCTGAAAACGGAGTAGGTACAATTGCTGCCGGGGTATCAAAAGCATTTTCCGATATTATTGTTATTGCCGGCACTGAAGGTGGTACCGGTGCCAGTCCTGCAAGTTCCATCAAACATGCAGGCCTGCCAGTTGAACTGGGTATTGCCGAAACCCAGCAAACGCTTGTTCTCAATAACTTGCGCGGAAGAGTTAAATTACAGGTCGATGGCCAGTTGAAAACAGGCAGGGATGTGATTTCGCTTGCCTGCCTGGGTGCCGAAGAATTTGGCTTTTCAACCGCTCCACTGATTGTTCTTGGTTGTGTTATGATGCGCAAATGCCACATGAATACCTGTCCTGCAGGCATTGCCACCCAGGACGAGAACCTGCGAAAACGTTTCATTGGAAAAGCCGAATATACAATCAACTATTTTAAATTTATTGCAAGGGAGATTCGTGAATACCTTGCTGAAATGGGCTTTACCCGGTTCGACGATATTGTTGGACGAACCGACCTGCTTGAGATTGATCCCAATGTTACAAACTGGAAAATGAAAAGCGTTGATTTCTCTCAATTGCTGTATATGCCCAAAGAAGCAATGAAGGTGGCCATTCGCAATACCCATCCCAACACCCGGCCCGACAAGGGACATCTGGATACCGACCTTATTAAGGATGCCCGAAAAGCCATTCGGGGAGGTGAAAAAGTTTGGATATCACATCCTATTGTAAATGTGGATCGTACAGTTGGAGCCATGCTGTCGGGTGAAATATCAAAAAGGTATGGAGAAGCAGGCCTGCCCGACAATACCATTAATTGTACGTTTCACGGTACTGCAGGTCAGAGTTTTGGAGCTTTTCTTGTAAAGGGAGTGACTTTCAGGCTTGAAGGCGATTCAAACGATTACATTGGAAAAGGACTTTCGGGAGGAAAAATTATTGTTGTTCCCCCTATTGGTTCTACGTTTAAACCAGAAGAAAATATTATTATTGGTAACACCTCTTTTTATGGCGCAACAAAAGGCGAAGCTTATATCCGGGGTATGGCAGGCGAACGTTTCTGCGTTCGTAATTCTGGAGCAAATGCTGTTGTGGAAGGTGCCGGCGATCATTGCTGTGAGTATATGACCGGCGGACGTGTTGTGGTGCTGGGTAAGACGGGTAAAAATTTCGCTGCCGGAATGAGTGGAGGCATCGCTTATGTTCTTGATCAGGCCGGAAATTTCGATTATTTCTGTAATAAAGGATTGGTTGATTTACTTCCGGTTGAAGATAAATCAGACATTAATGAATTGCAGTTTTTCTTAAACAACCACCTGCTTTATACGCAAAGTTCGCTTGCTTCTGAAATTTTAACGAACTGGGAGGAATACCTTCCTAAGTTTGTAAAGGTTATACCATTTGAATATAAAAAGGTGCTTGAAGAACAAAAGATTCTTGATCTGCAGAAAAAACTGCAGCTTACTGAAGATGATCCGTCACGGCATGAGTAAACATTGTTAAACAGAAAAAAAGAGCTATCAGATATGGGAGATCCAAGAGGTTTTATAAATGTTCCACGTAAGGAAGCCGGTTACCGCCCGGCAAAGGAAAGGATATTCGATTACGGGGAAGTGGAGCAGACATTAAATGTTAAAGACAGGAAACTACAGGCAGCAAGATGTATGGATTGTGGTGTCCCTTTTTGCCACTGGGGCTGTCCGGTGAACAGTAAAATTCCGGAATGGCAGGATGCCCTGTATCGTGGAGAATTGGAAGAAGCATACGCAATATTAAGTTCTACAAACAGCTTTCCTGAAGTTACCGGAAGAATATGTCCGGCACCCTGTGAAAAATCGTGTGTATTGGCAATTCATGAGGAACCTGTTACAATTCGCGAAAATGAATGCGCCACAGTTGAACAGGCCTTCGATGCAGGAATTATTAAACCAAGGCCACCAAAGGTCCGAACAGGCAAAAAGGTGGCTGTAATTGGCTCCGGTCCGGCAGGACTGGCAGCGGCTGATCTGCTTAATCGGGCCGGCCATCATATTACTGTTTTTGAAAAAAATGATGCCATTGGTGGCTTGTTGCGCTACGGGATTCCTGACTTTAAGCTGAATAAACGGGTAATCGACCGTAGGCTCGAACTCTTTGTTGATGAAGGGATTGAATTTAAAACCAATGTGAATGTTGGTGAGGATATTACAAAAGACGAACTGCTGGGGAATTTTGATGCTGTTTTGCTGGCAGTCGGTGCAGAGCAACCAAGGGATTTGCCTGTTGAAGGCCGGGACCTGAAGGGGGTGCATTTTGCTATGGAATTTCTTTCACAACAGAATAAAGTTGTTGCAGGGAAAAATGTACCTGATGAGGTAAAAATATCAGCCAAAGATAAAAACGTGCTGGTAATCGGAGGCGGAGACACCGGTTCCGATTGTGTAGGCACTTCCATCAGGCAACAGGCAAAATCGGTTACCCAAATTGAAATTCTGCCAAAACCACCCGAAGAAAGAGAAAACAATAATCCATGGCCCTACTGGCCAAATACATTACGATCTTCCAGTTCGCATGAG
>OBJA01000943.1_pt1 | contig 22269 bp, 17 predicted proteins | sample 1519751 | NCBI WGS metagenome assembly OBJA01 (sample SAMEA3881238, study PRJEB22517) | soil metagenome | biome: lake sediment; feature: soda lake sediment; material: sediment, water from around vicinity | place: India | collected 2013-12-23 | depth 3 m
TTGTGGGCAATGTCGACAATACTGGCAACAACCGAGGCCCCTGACGGATCAGTGATAACATCGTGAATAAAGGATTGATCAATCTTGAGACTATCGACGGGAAAACGCCGCAGATAGTTAAGACTGGAATACCCGGTGCCAAAATCATCCAGGCTTAAATGAACCCCGATATTTTTAAGCTCCTGCAGCGTTTTTCTGGCTCTTTCGGGATCATCCATAATCATGCTTTCGGTCAGTTCCAATTCGAGCAGATCAGGTTGCAAACCGGACGTGTTCAATACTTCCTTTACCGTTGCAGCCAGATCGCCTTGGCGGAACTGCCGGGCCGACAGGTTAACAGCAATCCTCAAGGGGGATAACCCCGCCGACTGCCAGGCCAGACTTTGTCGGCAGGCCTCCTCCATGACCCATCTGCCGATGGGAACAATCAGGCCGGTCTGTTCGGCAATCGGGATAAAAATTGCCGGAGAGATCATCCCACGTTTGGGATGCTGCCAGCGCAACAGAGCCTCACAGCCAGCCATTGCGCCGGTATTCAGGTCAATTTTGGGCTGATAGTGCAGGGAAAGTTCATTATTATCAATGGCCTGATGAAGATCGTTTTCCAACTCCAGAGTATCCAACCCAGCCAACCCCATCTCACTGTTGTAAAAGCAGACAGTGTTGCCTGTTTTCTTGGCCTGGTACATGGCGATATCGGCGTAACGGATCAGGGTAGCGCTGTCATCACTATTGCCGGGATACAAACTGACCCCAAGGCTGGCGGACAGATTGAAGCGACGGTCACCGAACTGATACGGCGCTGACAACATCAGCATGATGTTATTAAGGACCATGTTCACATCATTAACTTCAGCGATCTGGGTCAGCAAAACCACAAACTCGTCACCACCGAAACGCGCAACGGTATCGGTATCACGCACCGCATTTTTAAGACGAGCGGCCACCTGGCACAAGAGATCATCTCCCAGAGCGTGTCCGAGGGTGTCATTGACGACCTTGAAGCGATCGATGTCGAGGAGTACCAGGGCAACAATTCTCTGCGAACGCTGGGCATAGTGAATTGCCTGGTCAAAACGGTCTTTAAGTAGGACACGATTAGGCAGACCAGTGAGCAGGTCGTGGGTAGCCTGATACTCAAGCTGACGCTCGTACTCTTTCTGGGTGGTTATGTCTCTGGCAACGTGAATGTAGTAGTCCTGGCCGCTGCCGGCAGGAAAGGGAGTGGTGGTCACCTCGAAGATTTTTCCAATCTGTTTGTGTTGCACTATCCCGGTATGGGTCTTGTTGTCCCAAATTGTCTGCACCTGGGGACAGTCGGCACAAATGCCGGATTTCCCCCACAGGGCTTCGCAGCAGCGTCTTCCAATCAGATCCTGTCCACCAAGTCGGTACGCCGACTTGTTGGCGCGGACGATCCGCATCTCCTTGTCATGAATGGTAATGACCTCACTTAAGGCATCAAAAGTCGTCTCCCATTCCCGGCGAGCCTGTTCGGCATCATCCTCCGCCCGAAAACGTTCCTGCAGGGTCGTCCATTCACGCAGGGAACGCTCAACAATACGGGGCATGGCCATAAAAGTTTCAGGATTTTTGACGATATAATCAAGAGCGCCGGACTTCAGAGCCTCAACCGCCAGGGCCTCACTCCCTTGAGCCGTCATGATCAGCACCGGACAGGCGAGATTTTGAGCGTTATCTTTCAAAAATTCAATGGCCTGCCCATCGGGCAAATTCAAATCGAGGAGAAGAATATTGGGGTCAAAGGGCTGAATACGCTCCTGGCATTCCTTGAGGCTGGCAACAATGAGCACCTCTGATGGAGGTTCGTTCGACACCAGATACCGCTTAATGGCACTGGCGTGAGACATATCATCCTCAACAACCATAATACGGACACTTGTATTCCCCACCTGCTGCTCCTGTTGTCCTGTTGTCGCAGTCACGAGCATATGCGTAACATTTCCCCGGCAATCTTCTCTAACGGTAACACCTGTTCGGCCCCACCTAACCTGATGGCCTCCTTCGGCATGCCGAAAACTACACAACTGCTCTCGTCCTGGGCAATGGTTCGGGCACCGGCGTCGCGCATTTCTTTCATCCCCCTGGCACCGTCATCCCCCATTCCGGTCATGATGATCGCTACCGCATTCTTGCCGGCATAACGGGCGGCACTGCGGAACAATACGTCGACAGATGGTCGGTGACGCGACACCAACGGACCATCCTTAACCTCCACATAGTAACGGGCACCACTGCGTTTAAGCAAGACATGACGACTTCCCGGGGCCAGCAGAGCGCGACCACGTACTACAGTATCATTGTTTTCCGCTTCTTTAACGCTGATTTTACATAAATTATCAAGACGTTTGGCAAAAGCCGCAGTAAAACTTTCCGGCATATGCTGGACAATAACGATCCCGGGAGTATCGGCCGGCAACGACTCGAGAAATACCCGCAAAGCCTCGGTTCCCCCGGTGGAAGCGCCAACCACAACAACAGATTCCGTGGTCTGAATCATTGCCCTGCCGCTTGACTTACTCAGCATCACATCGGCATTAAGCTTGGGTTCAACACTCAAAGAACGGCGCAAAAGCACTCCAGGCTTACTGCAGGCGGCAGCTTTGACTGCGTCACAGATACGCACTCGGGCTTCCTGCAAAAACTGTTTGGTGCCCAAACGTGGTTTTTCGATGATTTCGACAGCACCATACTCCAGAGCCTTCAGTGCGGTTTCCGAACCGCTGCCGGTCAGGCTGGAACACATGACCACTGGAATCGGATGCTGACTCATGATCTTCTGTAAAAAAGTCAGTCCGTCCATGCGCGGCATTTCCACATCGAGGGTAATAACATCAGGGATATCGCTTTTTAAACGCTCTGCCGCAACAAAGGGGTCACTCGCCGTTGCCATGATTTCGATATCCGGATCAGATAAAAGGACATCAACAAGCGTCTGACGCACCACGGCTGAATCATCAACAATGAGTACCTTGATTTTTTTCGCCATCTGCTGCTCCCTGGGAATTGCCACATCAGTACCGGTACAACGCTTTTCCGGTTAAATCTCTCGAAGGCTTTTACTCAATCGCTTCAGAAACACCTGCCCGGTATGGGGATAAAAAATCAGTTTGCGTCCACGATCACCCCCCACATCCTGAGCAGCAACCCGTAAGCGATAACCGTTTAGTACCGCCAGCGCCGCTTCTATGTTCTGCTGCCCCACCGATTTCAGCCGGACATTGGTCGCGGCCCGCAAAACATCGGCACCACCAAAGACCTTGGCAATCAACTTCTGACGATTGATCTTATGGGCTTCAAGCTGATCAAGCATATAGTGAATCGAGCTATCTACGAATTTAAAATCCTGCGGCGAGATCCGCCCATTCCCCTTGATGTTGAAGGGCAACATGGCATGACAGATCGCCCCGACCTGATGAATCGCACTGTAAAGTACGACAGCAACACAGGAGCCAAGAATGGTCGAGACTTCAACCGGCTCCAACTGCACCACCAACTCCCCCGGTTCCAGGTAGATGCGGGTCAAGCCTGTCTGCTCGTTCATTTACCAAGCATCCGGTAGACGGTGGGTGCTACCTGAGTCAGGGGGAGGTCACAACCGTGCAACGATTCCGAATGACCAAGAAAAATGTAACCACCGGGCTGAAGATGACGGCAGAACTTGCCAACCAATCGCTCCTGGGTCGGACGGTCAAAATAGATGATGACATTACGACAAAAAATCACATCCTGATGTTCATCAAAACCGAAGTCGTCATCCATGAAATTCAGACGTCCGAACCTGACCATATTACGCTGAGACGGAGCCAGACGCACCACCGGATTATTTTTGTCTTTGCTTTTTAACAGATATTTGCGTCGCAGAGGCAACGGAACCGGAGCAATGCGCTCACGATGATAAACACCCAGGCGGGCCATATCGAGTACCCGCTGCGAAATATCCGTCGCCAGAATCTGCGGCACCACCCGCACCTGCTCGTTCATACTGCAAAATTCGCTCAGTACCATGGCCAGAGTGTAAGGTTCTTCTCCGGAAGAACATCCTGCACTCCATATCTTCAGTTTGCCACGCTCAGCCGGGCCCTGGCGGATGATTTCTGGTAAAGCAGTCTGGGTCAGGTAAGTAAAGTGCGCTGGTTCACGGAAAAAGTCTGTTTTGTTGGTGGTCACCGCATTAATCAGATGGATCATTTCCTGTTCTCGCCCCTGGGGACTGAACAGATAATCGCAATATTCGCTGTAACTGTTAATCGCGAGTTGGCGCAAACGTTTGGACAGCCGCCCCTCCAACATCGTCGACTTGCCGGCGGGGAGCTTAATCCCCAGTTCGGCATAAATGAAGCGACTTAAACGGTCGAAATCTTTTTTAGCAAGACGCATCGTTTATCCCCTCGACCACTGCGGTTACATGCTATTGAATTTCACTGGATATGGATCCTGCGTGCTATTGCAGAATCCATTCGTCTATCTGAAAATGATATTTTCCCTGATAAAAAACACTCTTTTGCAGCTACCATTCTATCCCCTCTCCCTGAGGGAGAGGGCCAGGGTGAGGGGGAAGATTTTGACCTTTTTAAGGCCCCCTCATCCGGCTTTCAGCCACCTTCTCCCCCAGGAGAAGGGTTCAACGCTAATCGGGTTATGTTTTGAACCAAACAGCAGATAAACCATCAGCGGGGCAGCCAGATGCTGCCCCGCAATCATCCATCACTTAAAACTGCTCAAACTCATCATCAAGCTTGTCCTTGCCTTTGCCCATGTCGAGCTGTAACCCCTTGCCGGTTTTCTGGGCGGCAGGTTTGGCTGCCGGGGCGTGGGCAATACGGGCCGCCGGAACCGGCTGCTTGTGCTGGCGGGAAGACGCTGATGACAACAACCCGGACACCTTGAAGAAGCTGATGGCTTCCTGCAGTTGCTCGGCCTGGGAGTTGAGCTCTTCGGAGGTCGAGGCTATCTCTTCTGAAGCCGAGGCATTCTGCTGGATGACCTGATCAAGCTGCTGAATGGCCTGGTTGACCTGTTCGGCACCGGCATCCTGCTCCTTGCTGGCGGCGGCAATTTCCTGGACCAGTTCGGCGGTCTTCTGGATGTCGGGCACCATCTGCGCCAGCATCTTGCCGGCCTGCTCGGCAATGTCAACACTGGTGCCGGACAGGTCGCTGATTTCAGCAGCGGCGGTCTGGCTACGTTCGGCGAGCTTGCGAACCTCGGCAGCTACCACGGCAAAGCCCTTGCCATGCTCTCCGGCACGGGCAGCTTCGATGGCCGCGTTAAGGGCCAGCAAGTTGGTCTGACGGGCGATCTCTTCAACGATGGAGATTTTGTCGGCAATCTGCTTCATGGCCGCTACGGTCTGATTAACGGCTTCACCACCCTGTTTGGCGTCTTCAGCACTCTTGGCGGCAATTTTTTCCGTCTGCATGGCATTATCAGCATTCTGACGGATATTGGCAGCCATCTGCTCCATGCTGCTGGAGGCTTCTTCGGCGGCGGCGGCCTGTTCGGTAGCTCCCTGGCTCATTTCTTCGCTACTGGCCGAAAGCTGCTGGGAACCGGCGGCGACATTATCCGATGAGGCACGTACCTCGGCAACCACGCCGGAAAGACGCTCGACCATACCGTTCAGGGCACTGGCCAGTTGCCCGATCTCATCTTTCTGATCGAGGTCGAGCTTCTGGGTCAGATCACCACCAGCGACGATTTCAGCAAATTTGACACCCTGGATAATGGGGCGCGAAATCATCCGTGCCAGAACGAAACCAAGCACCAGGGCCAGAACAACACCCAGTATCGCACCGCCGGCCGCCATAAATTCTGCCCGTAAAGCATCCCCTTTAGCTTCATCGATGGCCGCAGTTGCAACCTCTTCATTGATCTGAATGATACGCGCAAGAATTTCCATGGCCTGGTCATAAGCCACACGCGTCGGCCCCATGGCTTGCTGCTCCATGGCCAGGTAAAGTTCAGCAGCACGTTCAGCTTCGGCCAGCATCTGATCGAATACTCCGAACGTGCCCTGAGCACCGGGAATAATAGTGGAAGCCAACAACAGATTGGCCGCCTCAATATTTCCTGCTTCGACGTGCCGCTGTGCCTGGGCAATGCCACTATGGAAGGGTTCGTGGTTGTCGTTGACCCGTGCCAGCAGTTCACGCAGCCGCGGGTTATCGGTCTGAAAACCGGCCAGCCAGCGCCCGAAACGGCAGGCAGTATGGTCATCGCCACCCCTGAAGACCTGTTCCTGTCGCAACATCGTCATGACCTGCCCCATCAGGGCATGATGATCAGCGCGGAACTGCTCTAACTCGGCACGCAGTTGGGTCGGGTTGAGAATGCCGGTTGCCTCCAACTCCCGTGCCATGCGAAAAAATTCGCTATTCTGCCGCCGGAATTCTTCCCATACCGGCGTAAACTGTCGCCACAGGGCTTCTTCCTCCGGCATCTGCGGCAAAAGAGCATACACATCCAATGCCCGCTGATTGCGCTCTCGTGCCTGCTCATAGTTCACATACTGACGGCGCCGATCCTCCAGGGGCAGGGAAGGATTCAGCAGAGTCCGCTGGGCAGCAAGTATATCACCGGCTCCTGCGTCCATCTGCAACAGGCTTTGCACACTCGGCAGCCGCACTTCACCGACATTGGTCAAATGATCATCCAGGGTATCCACCCCACGCCAACCTACCACCCCGACGATCAGGGTTATGATTGCTACTGCAACGAAACCACTTGTGATTTTGACCCCGAGTTTCAGATTTTTCATGCTCTTGCTCCTATTATCTTAAAAAAGTATCGCTGAACCTTCGGCAGAACTACTTGGAATCCTGTTGCTGAGACGGCTCTACCGCTACGGCAACCAGTTCTTCACTGCTAAACACGCGGTCGATGTTCAGGATAATGATGAACTCTTCATCGCGTTTGCCCATCCCGTGGATAAACTCAGTACGCAGGCCGGTACCAACACGGGGTGGTGGTTCGATCTGGTCGGGGTCAAGGTCGAGGACTTCTTCGACCTGGTCGGCCAACGCACCAAGGATGGTCTTTTCTCCTTCAATGACAATCTCGACAATAATGATGCAGGTATTCACCGTCTGCGGCGTCGGTTCCATATCAAACTTGACCCGCAGGTCCATCACCGGCACCACCCCCCCACGCACGTTGATGACCCCTCGCATGAAATCCGGAGTTTTGGGGACTTTGGTAATCTCCGTGAAATCAAGGACTTCTCGCACCTTGGCAATACTCAAGGCAAAGATTTCCTGATCCAGCCTGAAGGTCAGATACTGATTGGTTTCGTTGAAGCTGTCCTCACTCACATTGATACCTCCTTTCGTTGTCCATTGATTGATAACGTGGTTCACTCTTAAGATTGAGACAGCAAAGTTCAGTCACGTAAAGATTCCAGCTGTTCCGCCTCAGTGAGAAGTTGCGGAACGTCAAGGATCAGGGCAACACCGCCATCACCCAGAATTGTGGCACCGGAGATCCCTTGGGCATCGCGGTAAATGCGCCCCAAAGGCTTGATGACCGTCTGATGTTCGCCAATCACACGATCGACGACCAGCCCGACCCTCTGCCCCTCAAATGAGGTGATGACCACCTGCTCAATCGCCGGTTGTTCTCCCTCGATGTCAAACCAGTGCCGCAGGGGCAGATAGGGAATGAGCTGATCGCGCACGCGCACCAGATTGCGGCCGTGGGCTTCGTGGACATGGTTACGGGTCAGTTCAATACATTCTTCCACCAGAGGCAGGGGTAGCACATAGCGCTCATTGCCGATCCCCACCAGCAGGCTTTCAATAATCGCCAGAGTCAGGGGAATCTGCACCCGGATGGTTGTGCCCTGACCGGGATTGCTGTTGATATTGATAGTACCGCGTAACGCCTCAATGGCCCGCCGAACAACATCCATACCGACACCACGACCTGACACACCGGTCACCTTGCCGGCGGTGGAAAACCCGGAGGCAAAAATAAGCTGATAAAGATCCTGGGGACTTAATTGATCCTGGTCACTGATGATCCCCTTTTCGATGGCTTTGGCGCGAATCCGCTCCTGATGAAGACCGGCACCGTCATCAGAAATTTCAATCACGACGCTGTCCCCGGAATGGATCGCCGCCAGACGGATGGTGCCATAGCGTTTTTTACCGGCACTGACTCGAGCCTGGGGCAACTCAATACCGTGGTCGATACTGTTGCGAATCAGATGAACCAACGGGTCGTTGAGTTTTTCGATGACGGTCTTGTCAAGTTCCGTCTCGGCACCCGAGGTCACCAATTCGATCTCCTTGCCCAGTTCCTGAGACAGATCGCGTACCAGACGTTTGAACTTGCTGAACGTTGTGCCAATAGGGAGCATACGCAGGCTCAAGGTGTTGTCGCGCAACTCAGCAGTGAGTCGTTCGACCTCTTCAGCAATGGAGATCAGATCGGCATCGTCGCGCCCAATGGCGGTCTGCGACATACGCGATTGAATCGTGACCATTTCCCCGACCAGGTCGACAAGGCGATCCAATCGATCCGCCGGCACCCTCACCGTGGCGGCAGCCTCCTGACTCTGGCGTTGGGCGCGGGAGGCCCGCACCATTTCCTGCTCATACAAAGCAACTTCAATTTTGCCGGAATCAACATTTTTTGAATCGATGAGCTTCTGACCTAAGGGTTTACTCTCGCCAAGGATGCGGTCGAGTTCTTCACTGGTAATATCGCCACGATCAAGAAGGATTTCGCCAATGCGCTTGTAGTTAACATCACTATCAAGGGCATCACTCCCGTCGATCACATCAATGCTCAGTTCCACATCGTCCTCAACAAAAATGAAGACATCCCTGATGGCATTGATGCCGCGATTCGTCGACAGAACAACATCCCAATAGACATAGAGGTTCTCGGTAGCATAGTCCTCGAGCAAGGGGATGGCGTCAGTCTGGGCGACGACACGACAACTGCCAAGTTCGGTCAGCTCACGAATAAGGCTGTCGGGGCGGGTGCCGCTGAAGACAATGGATTCACTGAGCCTGACGCGGATACGATAGGTCCAGTTCTCACCATCACCACCGGGCAGATCGTCGGCTTTGGGTTTATCTTGTGCTTTCGCTGATTCCGGCTGGGGCACCAGTGCCTTGAACTGCTCAACCAGTGCGTCACCGGCGGCTTTGTCGACCTCAACCTCCGGCGTCGGATCAAGCAGGGCGCGAATATGATCACGGGCAGCCAACGACAGGTTGATCAGCGTTTGAGTGACTGACACGCTGCCACCACGCACGAGGTCATAAACGGTTTCAACCTCATGGGTAAATGCGGCAACCTCGTCAAAACCAAACATGGCCCCGGACCCCTTGATGGTATGCATGGCACGGAAGACCTTCGCCACCAGTTCCTGATCATCCGGAGCCTCCTCCAGTTCGAGGAGCGATTCTTCAAGTTCCGTCAGCAACTCGGAAGCCTCTTCCCTGAACATTTCTCTTTGCTGATCCAGCATAGTCATCTCGTCCTATAGCAATAGAGGGTTCTCATTTCTCACACCACATGCAGTGCTGTTCAGTCGGGCACCGAGAGCAGCCAACATGACGGACAAAACCGGCCTCACGAATCCTGCCCATCACCGGCGGCGATGGCTGACCGTCCCAAGTCATCAGCACCTTGCGGCTGATCGAACTTCGATGAGCAGAACAAATCATCTGCAGAATGAAACTGTCGACATCCTTCACCTGTACACAATTGATCCGCAGCGCTTTTTGCTCCTGTTCACTCTGCTGCAAAGCATCAAGCAATGCCTGACGCAAAGCGTCTGCCTGTTCAACGGTAGCAGTACCGGACAGATGCAACACCAGAGCACCATCGATTGTCGTATCCTTATGTATTTCCAGCATAGAGGGTCCCCTTTTACCCGTGCACCGGCACCAATGCGCGTGACAGCAAATTATTTAAGCACCTTACCGACAACACCAAGGAGTTGATCGGGATTAAAAGGCTTTACGATCCAGCCGGTTGCCCCAGCCGCACGCCCCTGCTGCTTGATATCGTCCTGACTCTCCGTCGTCAGCATGATCACCGGCAAAAACTTGAAAGACGGATTGGCACGGATCGCCTTGATCAACTCAATACCGTTAAGATTGGGCATATTTAAATCGGTCAGTACCAGCCTGACATCGCCGGTCAGCTTGCTCAGCGCATCCTGCCCATCTTCTGCTTCGATCACATCATGACCGGCCTGCTGCAGGGTAAATGTCACCATCTGGCGGATGCTTCTGGAATCGTCTACCGTTAAAATTGTGGCCATATACTCCTCCCTCGCTGCGTTTCGCTTTAAAACAACTCAACGTTATCGCCAAAGTCTTCGTCTTCTTTGTTTTTTTTCACGGGTTCCCGGATCTCTTCATCAACCTCGGTGTGTAGCAGGTCATCCTCTGTATCCAGCGGGTCATTGTCCCACAGGTCAACAGAACCGCCTGTAGCGACATCCAACTCCTGCAGCGCAGGTGCAGCACCGTCCCGTAGATCAACATCGTCAGACGCCGCCGGGGTGTCGGTGTCCCACAGATCAATGCTGTCCCCTGTACTGTTGATATCTACAGGGGCCGCGTCGTGCGCTTGCGTATCCACTGTACCGCCCCACAAATCAATTGCGACAGCATCCGCAGCTGCTACTGAACCAGCGGAAGCAACAACAACGCCCTGTTTGACCTGATTGTGAATACTACGTTCTTTTTCCATGGTGTAGCGCTGCTGGTGCTTAGCGCCGAAATCTGTTCGCTTACCAGCCAGCAGCTCCTGATCAAGCTCCGGCAAGTGCGCTATCTGCTCCATCAGCAGGTCGATGGCCTGCTGTAATGCTTCCTTGAGACTCTGGATAAAGCACAATTTCTGCAATTCCCGACTGAGGTCCTGGGCCAACACGGCACACTCGCTTCTAACTTCAAGAAGTTGCCCATGAAAATCGCTGAAGACCAGCTGCATTCCCTCGCTGTCGAACTCCTGCACATTGTCACCGACGAGGGCCTGCGATGGGTCAAGATCACCGTCACCACGGACCAGACGGTGCAATTCACTTATCAATTCTTCAAAGACATCTACGAGCACGCGAGTGTCATTGGAAACCTCAACCATGCTCTGGGCCAGAACCTGCAGAGCCATACCATAGTGTCCCGATTTGGCAGCCTTGATAATGGCATTCAGGGCGTTCATTTTGATATGGATAGTAACGGTAAAGGTGCCACGGATTGCCTCTTGCATATCGTCGGCAATCTGTTCAGCCTCGGCGGCACTGGCGCGGATCCTGCTGCTTAATCGGGCACTGTCAGAGTTAAGCCCCTTCAGTGCCGTAATCCCCCGCAGCAACGCAACCAGTGGGTTATCGGCGTGTTGATTGGTGGACTGTTCAGCGACCATCTCCTGCAGACCGGTTTGAAGGACAGAGACTTCATTGATTATATTGGTAAGGGCTTGCGATTGAGTTGCATAGAGGTCATCAAGTTCATTAATAACGCTGTCAAGCTGACTTTTCTGCAACTCCATTGCCAGATAGATGTCACACAGACGACTCTTGTCGTCATCAAGTTGCGGTTCGTCGATCTCTAATAATGCCGTTGTTATATGTTCAATGCGTTGACGCAGGTTATCATGGAACTGAATCCCCATGACGACCTGGTTGATTTCTGCCGTCACCCTGGCAGCAGTCTGCTCGGCCCTGTCAACCGTGGCAACCGAATAGTCCACCAATTGCTCAACCTTTTCCAGCGCTGTCCGGGTCACATTCCGGGTACCGGCGCTCAGCTGCTCAAGATCACGGATACTATTACGCGCCCCATCCAGAGTCTGACATTGTTCCTGTCTGGCTTTGGACGCCCTGTCGAGCAGCAAACGGGTAACGTTGTGGACCTGTTCGGACAGGTCAATGGTCTCCCTGGCGACAACTTTAAAGATGCTCTCCAGTTGGCTGTAACGGGCACACTCAATGCCGGTGTTGATGCCGATAACTCGCAATAACAGTCCGGAGCGCTCAAGGGCTTCACTTTTGCGACTGATGGAGTCAATCAGATTCACCATCCCCGCCAGACGCTCACACAAATCGGTGGCTGTCTGTTGTGCTCCGGCAGTCTGTTCCTGACTGGATTGGACGTAGGCAGCAATTCGGCCCAACAGATCAGCTTCACCTTCACCCCGGAACAAACGCATAGCGCCGGCAATTTTACTGCGCGAGGCCGACGATTTTATCTGAACCTGCTGCAGGCTCATCCCCAGAGTGATGAAATCATCTTCACAAGCAGCTACTACATTGGTGAGAACCGTGCACACTGGAGCCAGAACATGTTCAGCACCTTTGTCATCCTTAACGCAGGCCAAAGCGATATTATCTTTTATCATCCGATGCCTCTTGTCTGTTGTGTTCCTCAAGATATTTCGGCGATCTTTTTAGAGATTCAAACCCCTTATCCCGGTCATTCCAGTCACTGTTGAGCCAATCCAGCAGATGATCTGGATGACACACGGAATACCCCTCAAGTGCCATTGATGGAACATCATCTCGCTGCAGAAACACCACCTCAACGTCGAGGTCAGACATCCTTTTCAGAAACTCACCTTCAAGCTTGTCAGCACACAATGAACTGATCATCACGAAATCGAAAGAGATCACTTTGAGGGCCGCTGCTTCGAGCCAGTTCAGCGCCTCCTCCGCTGTTCGTGCGTGGGTACAGCCCATCTGGGCCATGTTCAACACAAAAGTCAGATAAGGAACATTGCCGATACAGGGTTCGTAAACCAGGATATTTCTCTTCATGGTCCTCCTGCTCATCATCATTGATGAAAGATACAGTCAGTGCCAAAGCAAAATTAGTGCCAACTAATAAGAAAGCCATAACCTTCCGGAAATACATTATTTAGTAATGTCGGGCAGCGCTAATGATCCGGATGGGCCATCAACGAAAGTTGAAGGGCATCGCGGGAAAATCGTTTAACATATTGAAGGTATGAGCTTTTCAGCAAAGCAACAAAAGCTTACAGACATCAACAAAAGTTGAAGCATCGACATGGAACCCTTGCCGCAAAAACCATAATTCAACGCGACCAGGCCGCAGTTAAGCAGACTACCAAGAGAGGCCTTGATGTATACACAGCGTCAGGCTCTGTCGTTACGGACACTCATCAACACTCAAACACCTGCCTCCTACTGACAATATTCAAGTTTTCGACATCAAGCCATTGACAGTAATTTGAAAATTTTAAATAATGCGCACAAATGGCATTGTATTGAAACACTTGTGAACCTTGCCTCCTCCCGAAACCTATCTTTCGCCTCTAAAGGACCGGAATGCATGTGATCAATTTATGCAAAGAAGGAACCGCCGAGGAGGTGGCATCAACAATTGCGCAAATCACTGCCTGCCGGGTTGATGGATTATTCGATAACCTGGTTGTCGGGTCACGGCAGAAAGGTTACTTAAAAACGGGCTATATCCTGAGGCCGTCAATCGGCGTACTGTGGAGGGTATTTTCTCGATCAGTCCGCTGCATGACATCAGCAAAAGAAAACACGATGTTCCCGCAGCTGCCCTCCCCGGAGCTGATGGCAACCGCCAAAAGAATTGTTACAGGAGAAAAACTCCATGGCTCTGCGTGAGATTGGTCATCTGCAAACCGGCATGACCGCTGCAGCGGATGTTTATGGTCGCAGCGGACAGCTCCTCGTTGCTGCGGGAACGGTTCTGACCGGCCAGCACCTGCTGGCGCTACGCACCTGGGGAATCAGCTGCATCGACGTCATCAGCAATCTGGAAACTGGCCTGGAAGGCAATGAAGACCCCATCGACACCAGGGAATTGGAGCAGACCAGGGAGCAACTTCTGCCACGCTTCCGCTTCAATGACACGACCCATTCGGTCATAGCCGAGCTGTTACGGTTGGCGATATTGCGAAAGGCCTCCCGTGAAGACTGAGACAATCCTCCCCCTGGAGAAACTCGTTGCTGCCACGCAAAAGCTCTATTCGCCACCGCTGATCTATCAGCGCCTGAATGAAGCCATCAATCATCCCCGCACGTCAATGCAGGATATCGCCCGCATTGTCTCGGAAGATCAGGGTCTGACGGCGCGATTACTCAAAATCGCCAACAGCCCGCTATACGGCTTCGGTCGAATCGATTCAATCCAACGGGCAATAACCCTGATCGGCACCCGAGAAATTCGCGACCTGGCCCTGGCCATCTGGGTTATGCTGAAAGCCCAAGACCCCTCACACCAACACCTCAGGCTCCAGTATCACTGGCGCCACAGCATTTACTGTGCGGCCTTCGCCAGAAATATTGCCTTTTTTCTTCGCGAACCGAATATTGAACGTTTTTTTGTCGCCGGCATCCTCCATAATCTCGGCCGGCTGATTTTTTGTTTGACCTACCCGGACAAAATGACCGAAGTGTTTGCCGAAGCCCTCGAAGGTCGAGCCCCCCTGTATCTGATCGAGCGCCAGATATTCGGTTACACCCATGCTCAACTTGGCGGAGAACTGTTAAAAAAATGGCAGGTACCACAAACAGTTCACGCGATGGTGACTTTTCATCCCCAACCCCTGCTATCTGCTGCCCATAAACAGGGGGCAGCGATCATTCACCTTGCTGACTTCATCTGTCAGACCCTTGGTTACGGCCCTGATCCGGATATGCCCGCAGGAACCCTTGATACGGAAGCCATCAAGGTACTGTCCCTGCCGCTGAAAACCTACGAGCAGATCATTGCCCAGTCGGATATGCAGGTGCGCGACCTTTTGGCAATTTTTCAGGACCCCGCATGAACGATACTGCTCCCTCCAAAGACTACCTGATGGCCAGGCTTGAATACCTTGAACAGGTCAACCTCAATTATCTTGAGATTCTTGAACTACTTGCCGTCAGTGGCGAATTTCACTGGCGGCTGAACTGCAGCTCATCAATCCAGGACATGTTTGCCATCACTGCGGATCAGATTGAGCAACTTGTCACCTTTACGCACCTTGCTTTCTTTGAATGTCAGGCCGACGGCTCCTTCGCCAGAAGTTTCTCTCGACCTGAGAGCGCTACCGATGTCCTTCAACATATCATCGATGAAAAAATTGACGACGGCTCCTTTGCCTGGGCCCTTAACCGCAATCAGGCCCTCTTGTCACCCCTCAAGGATGGTCGCACTGCCCTCCTCCATGTCCTTGAAACGCGCTCACGCATCCGCGGGATGTTTTTAGCGGTCCTGCCTGATGATCGAAATCATATTGATTCGGCCAAGCTCAATGCCCTTTCAATTGTCCTGACCAGATGTGTTTACAGTCTGGAGAGTACGGTACTTTACGACCTCCTGCACGCCCAGATGACTTCCCTTGAACGGCAAGTTGAGGAACGTACCCGCGAGTTGGTTGTAGCCCGTGAAACGGCTGAGCAAGCCAATCAAGCCAAGACGGAATTCCTGGCCAACATGAGTCACGAAATTCGCACACCAATGAACGGCATTATCGGCATGACTTCACTGCTCCATGAAACCTCATTGGATTCTCAGCAACAGCACTATGTCAACATCATCCACAGCAGTGCGGAAAACCTGACTCACTTGATCAACGATATCCTCGATATTTCCAAAATTGAGGCCGGCAAGCTGGAACTCTGCCCGGTTGAATTCGAGCTCGACCGGTTGCTGACCGAAGTCTCGGCATTGATGCGCCTCCAGGCACAGGCCAAAGAGCTTGACCTGGTTTTTCAGGTCAATGGCGATATTCCGGTATGGTTCCATGGTGACAATTTGCGTCTCAAGCAGATCCTGATCAACCTCATCAGCAATGCCGTCAAATTCACTGAGAAGGGTCATATTCTCGTTCAGGTCAGCTACCTGCACCCCCATGACCGACCTGCGGCTCTGGAATTTTGTGTCAGGGACACGGGCATCGGTATCCCTGACAATAAACTGGCTTTGCTTTTTGAAAAGTTCAACCAGCTTGATTCCTCCATTACCAGGCACTTTGGCGGGACCGGACTGGGGCTGGCCATCAGCAAACATTTGGCAGAAATGATGGATGGGCAGATCCTTGCCACCAGTGCGGGACCGGGTGAAGGATCAACGTTCAGATTGATTGTGCCCCTGAAGCCTGTGTGCGACCAGGCCCGCAAAATTGTCCGGTCGGATGACCTGAAGCAGGCCACCAGTCAGACACCGGCAGCTTGGATCAAACCCGTTTGCGACGCCTTTCCCACTGCACATTTGCTTCTGGTGGATGACAATCTTATCAACCAGCAGGTTGCCGCCGGAATACTGGCCAAAAGTGGCTGCGGCATCGATATTGCCGACAATGGTCTGATCGCGGTTGAGATGTTTCAACGCAAACCCTACGATCTGGTGCTCATGGATGTACAGATGCCGGTCATGGATGGGCTTACCGCCACCCGTGCCATCCGCGCCTATGAGCACGACAAGAATCGCGATCGGACACCAATCGTTGCCATGACTGCCCACGCCATGATAGAAGACAAAAAGAAATGTCTTTCTGCAGGCATGGACGACTATGTCAGCAAGCCAATTGATCCCACAAAACTCTATGCCGTAATCAGAAATTTCCTGACCGGAAAACAACCGGTCCGCAAGGATCGCAAAACGACCCCCGCCTTCGTGCCGCAACCGACAACCTCTCCGAAGAAAAAAACACTATTCAATTTCGATGAATTTGTGGCACGGATGATGGGGGATCAGGATCTGGCATTGATAATTCTGCAGGAGTTCGTTAATACTGTCCCCCGGGAACTGGCTCTGCTGGCAGATCATATTGCTGACGGACAAACGACGGCGGCAGGTTTTCAGGCTCACAAAATCAAGGGAGCTTTCGCCAATATCTGCAGCAGCGACCTGACGGCGATTGCCACCGCCATGGAGACTGCGGGCAAAGAAAACAACCAGGCCGAGCTCCAGCGCTTGCTGGAAGAACTAACAACCACCTACCCAATGGTGGAGCTCCGCATACATACCAAACTCTTAACAGCACAAGCCAGGGAGGAAAAATGAAGTTTCTGGTCGTAGAGGATGAATTCACATCCCGTCTGATTTTGCAGAAAATTCTTCAGGAATTTGGGGATGTCCATATCGCCGTCAACGGCAAGGAAGCGATAGGGGCCGTCAAAAGAAGCCTCGACGAACAAGATCCCTATCAGATGGTTCTGCTGGATGTGATCATGCCGGAGATGGATGGCTACGAGACCTTGAAATCGATCCGCCAACAGGAGCTTGATCATGGGGTTTCCCATGCGAACCGGGCGCGGGTGATCATGTCCACATCCCTCAATGATGGCAAAAGCATCATGACCGCCTTCAAAGAACAATGCGACGGCTATCTGGTCAAACCGATTGATCGGGCAGAATTATTGAAACATTTACAAACATTGCCCGACTGGCGCTAACAGTCCCGGGAATACTGATCAACTCCAATTCCCGGCCAGACTCGACAGCCTGTCATTGTCTTGCCCGCAAGAATTCCAGCAGCTCGTCAATCGCCACGGGTCTGCTGTAATAGTACCCTTGAATCTTATTGCATCCTCTGCTTTGCAGGTAATTAAGCTGGGCCTGTTCCTCTACGCCTTCCGCCACAGTTTTTAGTCCCAGCGTCTGGGCCATATTGAGAATGGCGCTGACAATGACCTGATCGCTATCGTCACAAATCAATTCACGGACAAAGGAACGATCAATCTTCACAGCATTGATGGGCAGACGTTTCAGGTAATAAAGGGACGAGTACCCGGTCCCAAAATCATCGATGGCGATGTTGAAATTGTGCTGCGACAGACGGTTGAGGATATTTTCCGTCATCTTGATATCTTTCATCATGGCCGTCTCGGTGATTTCCAGATCTACGAACGCGGGATCGATCTCATGCCGGGTTACCAGGCTCATAACGTCCGAGATCATTTCAAGATTCTCAAAGTGGGCTGCGGACATATTCAACGAGATGGACAAATCGCCAAATCCCCCTCGATGCAACTCGTTCAAATCATGAAAAGCCCGATCCATGACATAAAGATCAAGCTGACGGATAATTCTCATCTCTTCAGCGACACTGATAAACAGATCCGGAGCGACCAGACTCCCATCTTTTCTGCACCAGCGAACAAGGGCTTCACAACCGATAACCGCCCCCGACATCGCGTCAATCTGAGGCTGGTAATGAACAACAAAATCCTCGTCGATAAGGGCTTGACGGATATCGTCCTCAAGCTTCAGGCGGTCAAGAACGCGCTTGTTTTGAATACTGTCAAAAAAGCAAAAGCGATTCTGTCCTTCTTTTTTAGCTTGGCGCAAGGCAAAACCTGCCTTCTGGATTAATTCAAGCGGCCCATCCCCATCGGCTGGAAAGGTGGCGACACCGATACTCACTGTTGTGTCAAACCGCTCATTGCCGGCTCGAATCGACTCTTTAAAAGAACAGTGCAGACGCTCTACCAGATTCGGCACTGTATTTTCATCCTCATAAGTACCAATGATGGCAAATTCATCGCCACCTATGTGAGCAACCGTGTCCCCGTTACGAACCTGGGAAGACAGATGATCGGCAATCGCACACAAGAAGGCGTCACCCTTGGCATATCCATGAAGATCATTGATGTTTTTGAAGTTATCAACATCAAGATGGAGCAGGACTACCCCTCTGTTTTTACGGCGGGCTCTTTCTGTGGCAATTTCCAGACGGGCAAACATGTAAGCCCGATTCGGCAGGCCCGTCAATGGGTCCTGATAGGCCAGCTCGGTAATTTTTTCATCTTTTTCTTTGATCTGGGTAATATCATGAAAAACTGCGACATAGTTGGTAATCTTGTTGTCACTATTTTTTATTGCGTTGATCGTCAACCATTCAGGGTAAACTTCCCCGCTTTTTCTCCGGTTCCAGATTTCTCCCTCCCACCAACCCTGAGTTGCAAGCTGCTGCCAAAGCTGACGATAAAAGTTCTGGTCGTGGCGATCAGATTTCAGAACCCTGGGATTCTTGCCAATGACTTCGTCACGACTGTAACCGGTAATCTTGGTGAAGGCGTTATTAACGCTGATAATGGTACCACTAACATCTGTAACTGTTATTCCTTCAAGAGCTGACTTGAATATTTTTTCAAACAGACTCAGCTCTGCGGTCCGTTCATTGATCAGCTCTTCAGCCCGTGAATAGTTTTGCTTCAGCGCAACCTCGGCTTTTTTTCGTTCAGTAATGTCTACATGGCTGACCACAACACTATTTCCGCTTTTTCCCCCTTTGTAGCGCAGCGGTAACACACGCATCAGGTAATGACGAACCTGTTCGGGAGAAGCGCACTCATATTCCATGAGAAAGCAGTCTTTCTGCCCATCAATAACTGATTGAATCCCCTTAACGGCCTTGTTTTCTTCAGCATGTTCAGGGGCCTTTTGTGCAACGCCACAACGCAAATCGAAATAGTTGCTTCCCGGACCAATCGGATGTGCATTTGCGCCCCTGTTCTTTGTGGCAAAGTCACACCATGAACGATTGACGGTCACGATCGTTCCCCGTTCATCAAGGACTGCGATCTGATTATCGATGGAATCAAGAATGTCCTGGCTCAGATGATGCTGAGCAATGATCTGACGTTCTGCCTGGTAGTAATTGGTAATATCCTGGGCAATAGTAATCATTGCCTGAGACTGCGCAGCAATTGAAACAAGAGCCTTGGTCACTTCAAGTACGCGCAGGGAATTATTCTTATCGGGAAAGTTCAGCAGGACAAAGCGGACAGGCTGTTGAGCAACATGTGCTTCATCGTCCGCCGTTGAAAACAGGGGGGTCTGTTCTTCACAAAGAAGAGCGTCGGGAAAGCTTCCAATCATCTCCGTAGCCTGATGACCGGTTAATTCTTCTAACTGTTTGTTCCAGAAAAGGATACGACCAGTGGTTACATCTTTGGCCGCGATCAATATGGGAAGGGCATCAACGATGCTGCTGTTGAATAGTTCATTACCAATTGTTTCAAGCTGAGGGATCTTGTGCCCTTGTTCAATCAACAGTTCCTGCAGCGGTACGGTCTGCTCCGACAGGGATCGGTGTACGTTTGTATTCTTGATCATTGCTCTCTCTTACACTCCACGACATATATCCGCAAAAAATCAGATCATTCATACATCAGCTCTCCGTTTTCAATTACAACAGTGTCTTAAACTGTTGTTGTATTTATTTCTGGCAGATCAATCAGATCCCCCACCCTGTACACAGCCCTACAACATAAACGACCTAAAAAGTCATCAAGAGGTAATACAGCAAACCTACTAATTTTCCAAGAAAAATAGCATTAAAACAACATCAGATTAATCAACAATACCAATAAAGGCCCAGCAACACACTTGAATTATTGTTCTTTTCAGAAAAAACCCGCTCAATTGCATCGGCAGGAGATACCTGACGGCCATATCCGTGCCGACTGTAATTCCCCCCAAATTTCAAGGTCATCACCATCGCCACAACCAGTGCGAGAGCAAGCAGAATCAGAACAATGCCACCAACAGAAAACTTCACATCGCCTCCATAAGTTGTTGCCGATCCAGACGCAAACGACTGATGATTTTAAACTATTGACCGGTCTCTGCCGGCAACACAAAACACTGTTGTCATCTGATCATTTTTTCGGCAAAACGGACAAAAGCCCAACAATGCATAAGCTTAACAGCATCTATCAACAGCAGTCCGCACAGTTATCAACACAAGCTGTGAATAAATCAGTGTCATTTATTGTCATGCCGGATCTCCCCGGCCCCAATCTGAACACATACTGGTTAAACGCAAAAAGGGCTAGCGGTCAATCGCAACCCTTGATTTTATAGAAGCGTCCGAGAGGATTCGAACCTGCAATAGGTTAACGTTCGAAGAAATTGCCACTGAAACAGGAATACAACGAACGACTCTTTCCAAAATTGCAAATCAACGCAATTACAAAACGACAACCGACAACTGCTTTTTCAAAGCCCACGTTGCCACATGTGGCTTGTGCTATCAGATTGCTACCACTTAAGAAAATGTTGAGCAAATCAGGACTGAGTGCCAAGGTCGTCGCGTAGGCGTCACCGATGGTCGGGTGTTTAAATCGCCACACCGGCTGGTCGTCCATCTGCATGTTCGTGACTAGACTGTCATTGAGCGCGACGAGTGCCGTGATGCACTCCCAACGTGCCGCCAAGCCGTTCCAAGGCCTGCGACTCAGCGTCCTGCGAGGTGACGGGACTTTCGAGATGGACTTTTCACATGCAAATCAAACCTAGCGCGGCCTTGCGGTAGGAATCCGTGATGACAACCTTGGCCAAGTCTTCCCGTAACGATTCGAGTACTGCTCGTGCCTGTGCATAAACACGCTCATCCAGAATCTGACTCAAGTCTCCCAGCCCATACACACGTGGCACGAGCATCCGCAAGCGCTTGTTTTCTCTGATTTGATCGTTACTTCCTGTTTACCGGATACGCCGGCATTCGTCATCAGGACATAGACATTACAAAGCCCGTCAGTCGCAAGCTTGCGCACCTTAGGTACTGTCGAGATTCCAAGAAACCCTGCCCAATAAGAAACGCCCCTGATCTACTGACCGGGGGCGTTCCGTCTTCTGTGGAATCAAATGTCGGGGCATAGTTCACTGACGATGTTTAACTGATTTCTTCAAAGCTGTTGCTGTCGGTAGAATAACCGGACAAGGTGCCTGCCTGCAGATCAAAATACCAGGCGTGAAGTGCTACCTGGCCATTGTCGACTCGCTCTTTGAGCCACGGAAAGGTCATCAGGTTTTCGAGAGAGACAAGCAAGGCGGCCTTTTCACAGGCACCGGCCTGCATATCCACGGATTTGTCAGGCAATTCCGCCAATACCTTGTCTTTTGCCTGCTGGGCAATACCGACCCAGTTGCCGATAAATGAATGCTCACTGCAGGCGCACACCCCTTCCATTAACCCCCTGATACCGCCACATTGGGAGTGCCCCATGACGATGATATTGTCGACTTTCAGATGGCAGACGGCATACTCCAGTGCAGCGCTGACGCCGTGTCGACCAGTATCCGGCTCACAAGGGGGCACCAGGTTGGCGACATTGCGAACAACGAAAAGGTCACCTGGGTGGCTATTGGTCAAAAAGAGGGGGTCTACGCGCGAATCGCTGCAGGCAATCACCATGGTACAGGGGGACTGGCCTTTTCTCAGCCTGGCAAAAAGATCGGCGTCCGGCCCCAGCCATTCGCTCTGAAAACGTTTGAATCCGGAAATAAATTTATT
>OBJA01000944.1_pt1 | contig 22267 bp, 14 predicted proteins | sample 1519751 | NCBI WGS metagenome assembly OBJA01 (sample SAMEA3881238, study PRJEB22517) | soil metagenome | biome: lake sediment; feature: soda lake sediment; material: sediment, water from around vicinity | place: India | collected 2013-12-23 | depth 3 m
TCCTGGCTCAGCAACCCCTTGGCGCCCATGCGCGGCATGTGGGTGCAGGGGAAATAGGCGTGCGGGTTGTAGATCATCTCATAGACGAAGCGGCGGGTGGCCTCAGTGTCGCCGCGGGTGATGCCGTAGCCCGTCAGGCTGGGACCCAGGTCGCCCCCGGTGCGCTGCGGCGACAGGGCATGGCAGTTGTAGCAGTTGCCACTGGGTTCCCGCTGGCTGTGGTCGTCGGGGTTGTGGGCCAGGCGGAAGCCGAAGCCGCCCCAGGCCAGATCCCCACCTTTCTTCCAGTCGCCCAGGGGGATCTCGCCCTCCGGGTACTGGATGGAGGCACGGGCGGCGGCGATGATCTGCGCGGCCTGCTCGGCGGTGGGCCGGTTGCGGGTCTCGGAACAGAGCTTCTGCAGGTCGTCCTGGATCATGCGATTGCGCGCCGTACCGCCTTCCTGCGCCGGCTGCTCCAGGTCGAAACTGCCGGATTCCAGGATCAGGTGCTCGGCCAGCGCCTCGGGGCTCAGCTTCGTGTAGTCCGGCTTTCCGGGTTCCGCGGCCTGGGAGGTGGCGTAACCGCCTGCGAGCAGCAGGAGGCAGCCGAGGACGGCGTGCCAGGCCACAGATCGGGTCGTGTTGTTCAGCATCATGGCGACTCTCCTTGCAGGGCGACCGGGGTCAGCGCTTCATGTCGGGCAGGACGGCCGGCTGGCCGCGTGCCCTGTCGGTCCAGTAGGACAGGATGGCGATGGTGGCGGGGGATCCGGCCACGGGTCCCGCCTGGCGCATCTGCCAGTAACAGCCGCGGATACGGTGCTGGCTGCTGCGCGTCTCCTGGTGGCCGACGCGGAAGGCGGGCCAGGAGATGGCCTTGCTCCATTCCTCCGGGACGTTTGCGTCGGGCAGCACCGAGGCGCGGATGCGCTTGCCGGTCGCGCCGTGGCAGGTCTGGCAGCTCATGTCGAGGGAACCCGCGCGGCGGAAGAAGATCACTTCGCCGGCATCACGCATGGCCTTCTCCATCGGGTGATCCAGGGGCGGGTCCCAGGGCATGCCGTTGGACTGGGCCGCGATGTAGCTCTGCAGCTTCATGTGGTCGGAGGCGGAACCGTGCCGTCGCATCACCGCCGGATCATCGGAGGGGAAGCCCTGGATGGTCATCATGCAGTGCACCAGGCGCGTCTCCAGGTCCATGACCTTGCCCGTGTCCTTGAAGTAGCGGGGCATGGCGGCGTAGGCGCCCTCCAGCTTGCCGGGACCCTTGCCGAAGTCGCAGGTCTCCAGGGAGGCGTTCTTCGGCCCCCGCTGCGCGTGGAACAGGGCCTTGCCTTCCTCCACCGTCCACAGGGCGGGATTGTCCTCCATCATCATGAGGTTCTGCTCGCTCTGCGTGAGGTAGGCGGAGTCGACGGATTCGATCAGTCCCTTGAGGACCTCGGCCGGATTCTGCGACGGATCCGCATGGGCCGGGATCCCGGCTCCGGCGGCCAGGGTCACGGCCAGCATCAGCAACGCGTGTCTAAACATGGGAGCCTCCAGCGTAAGGTTGACTGCATACACCTCGTACGGCACTTGGACCGGATGTGCATGAGTATAGAAAATCTTTCGGCGAATGCCGGACAGTGGCGCGGGTCCCGGTCCGGGCGGGCATGCACGAGTGCCGGATTGCGGGGTGCAAAACCACTCGGGTAGCCCTGGTTTATCCGTCATTCCGGTGCATGCCGGAATCCATGTGCTTGAATTCCTTGGATTCCGGCATGCGCCGGGATGACGGAAGTGAATGAATCAGAGGCTCCCTGACGTTGATAGGGGATATCCAGGGCCAGGAAACCCAGCGCCACGTCATCGGGATCGGCGCCCGGCGGGATGGACAGCTGGGCGTGCACCGCTTGCGGATCGAGGCCGGCCGCCGCGAGATCCTCCCGGGGCAGGGCCGCCAGCCACCAGGCCAGCGCCGCCTGGGTGCGGGTCTCCACCCAGGGTTGCAGCGCCTCTGTCTGGCGTTCCCGGTAGGCGTTCAGACCGGCATCGTAGAAGCCGGCCAGGTAGCGGAGCAGTTCCCCTTGTCGCTCTCCCGGCGCGCGACCGGACGCGCTGTGGTACAGGTGCCAGGCAATGCCCGGCCAGACCTGGGCGGGCAGGTAGCCTTCCAGTTCCGGCGCGCCGTCGGGGGGCAGGGCGTGCAGGTAGCCCGGGCCCGCGCGCAGGTGGCGCTCCAGGCCCGCCAGGGCCGCGCCCGCCCAGTCGAGCAGGCGCGGATCCTCCAGGGCTTGTGCGGCCCGGACCAGGGCGGCGATCGCCTGGCCCGTGGCATCGGCGAAGCTGCTGCGGTCCACGCGGGGCGGGGCCAGCTTCGCCCGCTGCGCACGCGGCTGGGCGTAATAGAAATCATCCGAGTGCTGGCTGGTGAAGAAGCGCTGCGCCCCCGGATCCCAGAGGTGGGTCTCCAGGTAGTTCAGGCCATGCTCGACCACCAGGCGGTAGCGCGCCTCACCCAGTTGCGCATAGGCATCGGCGAACAGCCACAGGAAGGCCGCGTTCAGGTCCAGCCGCTTGGAGGTCTCCCGGGCGCGTGCAGGGTCGGGCTGGTCCGGGTCATGGAAAAAGAAGAAGCCGCCCTCCTCCGGGTCGGCGAGGTCCTCGATGACCCGATCCAGCAGCCCGGGCATGCGCTCGCGCCAGCCTTCCTGGTGCAGCAGAAAGGACAGGGTCCAGGGCTGCGGCCGCTTGCTCAGGGTGCCGAACATGGCACTGCCGCTGAGGCGCCGGGTGCCCGGGTCGTACACCTCGTCGAGCATCTCCAGGAAGGCCGCGACGCTGTCGATGGGCGCGTCCGTGGGGCTGAGTTCGCGGCCGGTGACCGAGAACTGGCGGCGCCCTTCCTGGAGTATGCGCAGCAGGTCCCCGGGTCCCACGTGGCCCGTGAAGCGGCTCCTGACCTCGTCCCGCGCGTCCAGGATCACCACGAAGGGCAGGCCGCGGCCGCCATAACGGGTGAACAGGTCCCGCCGCCGGTCGAGATCGATCAGGACCGGGATATAGCCGGCATGCAGGGCGGCCACGACCTCATCCTGCTCCAGGCTCTCGGTCTGGAAATCCCGGCACCAGCTGCACCATTGCCCGTGGAAATACAGGAACAAGGGCCGGTTCCCGGCCCGTGCCCGCTGGAACAGGGCGGGTTCGAAGGGGCTCCATTCGATGTGGGATCCCGCCGGGTACTCGTCCGGTGCGGCCGGGCCGGTGGCCGTGGCGGGTGCCTGGAACAGAAACAGCAGGACCAGCCCCGCCAGCATGCCGATGCCGCCCCGTCGGGCGAGGGAGGCGGAAGACGCCTGGCCGGGTCGTTGGGTGCCATGCCGATCCGTGCGCGTATCCATGCCCCCTTAGATGCCGTCCGGTGCGGGAAATTCCCGCCCAGAAAGCCCGGTCATGGGGGGACTGGCGGCAGACGCAGGTCTTGCTGTCCGTCCCCGCCCTCATTTCAGCTCTTCAGGCGATACCCGGTGCGGAAGATCCACCACACGATGGCCAGGCAGGTCGCGAGGAAACTGCCGAGCACGGCCAGGCTGATGCCGATGGATACGTCCGCACTGCCATGGAAGGTCCAGCGGAAGCCGCTGACCAGGTAGACGATGGGGTTGAACAGGCTCAGGGTACGCCAGGCCCCGGGCAGGATGTCGATGGAGTAGAACACGCCGCCGAGGAAGGTCAGCGGCGTGACGATGAGCATGGGGATGAATTGCAGTTCCTCGAAACCCCGGGCCCAGATACCGATGATGAAGCCGGCCAGGCTGAAGGCCAGGGCCACCAGGGCCAGGTACAGGACCATGGCGACGGGATACTGGATCTGCAGCGGCGCGAACAGGCTGGCCGTGGCCAGGATGATGAGCCCGATCAGTACCGACTTGGTCGCCGCGGCGCCCACGTAGGCAAACACCGTCTCGAAGGCGGAGACGGGCGCCGACAGGATCTCGTAGATGGTGCCGGTGAACTTGGGCATGTGGATGCCGAAGGAGGCGTTGTTGAGGCTCTCCGTGAACACGGTCAGCATGATCAGTCCCGGCACGATGAAGGCGCCGTAGCTGACGCCGTCGATGTCGCCCATGCGCGGGCCGATGGCGGCGCCGAACACCACGAAGTAGAGCACGGTGGTGATCACCGGCGTCACCAGGCTCTGCCACAGGGTGCGGCGAAAGCGCGCCATCTCGAAGCGGTAGATGGCCAGGATGCTGTGGCGGTTGAAGTGCAGGCGCTTCATGACGCCTTCTCCCGCTCGCTCACCAGGCTCACGAAGATCTCCTCCAGGGAGCTCTGGCAGGTGTTGAGGTCCTTGAACTCGATGCCCAGCTCGTGCATGCGGCGCAGCAACGCGGGGATCTGCGTGTGTTCCTCGCCGGCGTGGAAGCTGTATTCGAGGACGGCGCCATCCTGGGCCAGGACCAGGTCCCAGGCATCCAGTCCCGCGGGAATCCGCTCCAGGGGTTCCGGCAGGTGCAGGGTCAGCTGTCGCCGGCCGAGTTTCTTCATCAGTTCGGACTTGGTCTCCACCAGGATCAGCTCGCCGCGGCGGATCACACCGATGCGGTCGGCCATCTCCTCGGCCTCCTCGATGTAGTGGGTGGTGAGGATGATGGTGACGCCGCTGTCGCGCAGCTGGCGCACCAGCTCCCACATGTCGCGGCGCAGTTCCACGTCCACCCCCGCCGTGGGTTCGTCCAGGAACAGGACCCTCGGCTCGTGGGCGAGTGCCTTGGCGATCAGGACGCGCCGCTTCATGCCGCCCGACAACGTCATCACCTCCGCCTTGCGCTTGTCCCACAGGGACAGCTCGCGCAGCACCCGTTCGATGTGTGCCGGATCGGGCGGCAGTCCGAACAGCCCGCGGCTGAAGCTCACCGTCTCCCACACGGTCTCGAACATGTCCGTGTGCAGTTCCTGTGGGACCAGGCCGACCATGGTGCGCGCGGCACGGTAGTCGTCGATGATGTGGTGGCCGTCGATGCGCACGCTGCCGGACCCGGGCGTAACGATGCCGCAAACGATGCTGATCAGGGTGGTCTTGCCCGCCCCATTGGGGCCGAGCAGGGCGAAGATCTCGCCGCGGCGGATCTCGAGGTCGATGTTGCGCAATGCCGCCAGGCCGGAGGCATAGGTCTTGTTCAGTTTCTCGATGGCGAGGATCGGTGGCATGGTGTTGTCCAGGATAGCCCGTTACCCCGTCATTGCGAGCGCAGCGAAGCAATGACGACAAAGGCCTGGGACGGTTAGTCGGTATTGCTCCGCGGCAATGTACTCTCGCCACGGGTCCGCTCCACCGTGCGCAGCCGCAGGTGCAGCGCCGCCTTGGCCAGCATGTGGGCGCTCACCGGGGCGGTGATGAACAGGAACAGGGTGATGAGCAGCTCGTGCAGGCTCAGGCCGTCGCCGCGGGTGGAGAAGTAGAGCACCGAGCCGACGATCATGCCGCCCACGCCCAGGGTGGTGGCCTTGGTGGGGCCGTGCAGGCGCATGAAAAAGTCGGGCAACTTGGCCAGGCCGAGGGAGCCTACCAGGGCGAAGGCCGCGCCGATGAGCAGGAACAGGGCCACCAGGGCTTCGATGAGGGTTTCCATGATGCCGCTTTCCTCCCTATTCGATGATGTCGCCGCGCAGCAGGTACTTGGCCACGGCCACCGTGCCCACGAAGCCCATCATGGCGATGAGCAGCGCCACCTCGAAATAGATCATGGTGTCCAGGTGGATGCCGAACAGGACCAGCAGCGCGATGCTGTTGATGTACAGGGTGTCCAGCGCCAGGATGCGGTCGGGCAGGTCCGGCCCGCGCACCACGCGCCACAGGTTGAGCAGCAGCGCCAGGGACATGAGCGCGAAGGCGACGGGGATGGCCAGGGCTAGCATTCGAAAATCTCCTTGAGGGGCGTTTCGTAACGCTGCTTGATGTGGGCGATGAGCGCCGCCTCGTCCGCCACGTCCAGGGAGTGGATCAGCAGGATGCGGCGGTCGGGGCTGACATCGGCGGACACGGTGCCGGGGGTGAGCGAGACGGTACTGGCCAGCAGGGTGATGCTGAAGTCCTCGCGCAGTTCCAGCGGGTACTGGACGAAGGCCGGGCGCAGTTTTTTTACCGGACCCAGGATGAGCCACGCCACCTGGGCGTTGGCGACCAGGATGTCTCCCAGCACCATCAGGCCGTAGCGCGCCAGGCGCAGGGGGCGTCGCACCCGCGGGCTGCCGGGCCAGAAGCGACTGGTGAACAGGGGCACCAGGATGCCGAGCAGCAACCCGAACAGCACATGGGCCAGGGTCACGGTGTTGAACAGCAGCAGCCAGAGCACCAGCAGCAACAGGCTCAGGAAGGGATGGGGCAGCCAGGGACGGGGGGCGATCATGGCTGGACCTCGCGGCTGGCGGCCAGGCGCGGCGCGGCCTTGTCACCGAGCACGGCATGGATATAACCCGCCGGGGCATGGAGCTGCACGGCGGTGGCCTGGGCGTAGCGCTGCACCGGCGCGGCGAACAGGCTGAGCAGGGGCGCGCTGGCCAGCAGCAGGATCACGCCCGCCAGGCGCCGGCGGTCGATGCGGGCGGCCACCGGAGTGATGTCGCGGGTCTTCCAGAACAGCAGGCTGCCGGCGCGGCTCAGGGTGACCAGGGCCAGCAGGCCGCTGCCCAGCACCACTGCCCACAACCAGGCCATCTGCGCGCCCGGTGCCACCGCGGACAACAGCAACAGTTTGCCGATGAAGCCGGACAGCGGCGGCATGCCCACCACCGCCACGGCGCCGAGGAAGAACAGGCTGCCGAGCAGGGCCGGCTGGCTGACCGGCGCGGCCGGATGCAGCTGGTCGCCCTCGGCGCCGCGCTGGGTGCGGATCAGGCCCGCCAGCAGGAACAGGCCGCCCGCCACCAGGGTGGAATGCAGCAGGTAATAGAGGGAGGCGCCCAGGGCCGTGGTGCTGTTGAGGGCGAAGCCGGCCAGCAGCGTGCCCACCGAGACCACCACCAGGTAGGCGACGAGGGTGCGCAGTTCGCGCGCCGCCAGGGCGCCCAGGGCACCGAGCACCAGGGTGGCCAGCGCCAGCGGCCAGAGCCAGGCCAGGGCCGCGTCGGCGAGCAGGCCGGCCTGGGCGCCGAAGATCAGGCTGTATACCCGCACGATGGAATAGACGCCCACCTTGGTCATGATGGCGAACAGCGCGGCCACCGGTGCGACGGCGGCGCTGTAGGCGCGCGGCAGCCAGAAGTACAGCGGCAGCAGCGCCGCCTTGAGCGCGAACACCACCAGCAGCAGCAGGCCCGCGGCGCGCAGCAGCGGCGCATCCGCCGGACCGGCGGCGGCCACCTGCACCGCCAGGTCCGCCATGTTGAGGGTGCCGGTGATGCCGTACAGGGTGCCGACGGCCAGCAGGAACAGGCCGGATCCCGTCAGGTTGAGGATGACGTAGTGCAGACCGGCGCGGCTGCGCGCCGGCCCGGCACCGTGCAGCAGCAGGGCATAGGAGGCGATCAGCAGCACCTCGAAGAACACGAACAGGTTGAACAGGTCACCGGTGAGGAAGGCGCCGTTCAGGCCCATGAGCTGGAACTGGAACAGGGCGTGGAAATTGGGTCCCGCCGTATCGTCGCCATGGCTGGCGTAGAGCAGGGCCGGCAGACTCAGCAGGGCGGTGAGCACCAGCATGAGGGCAGACAGGCGGTCCAGCACCAGCACGATGCCGAAGGGTGCCACCCAGTCGCCCAGGGCATAGACCTGGTAGCTGTCGTCGTCGGCCTGCTGCAGCAACAGCAGGGCCACGGGCAGCAGCGCGGCGGTGGCTGCCAGCCCCAGGCCCCGTTGCCAGGCGAGGTTGCCGCGCCCCGTCATCAGGAGGGCCAGGGCCGCCAGCATGGGCAGCAGGATGGGCAGAATGACCAGGTGGCTCATGCGCTGGGCCCCCGTGGATCCGCGTCACCGTCGACGTGATCGCTGTTCAGCTCGCCGCGGCTGCGCAGCGCCAGGGTGACCACGAAGGCAGTCATGGCGAAGCCGATGACGATGGCGGTCAGCACCAGGGCCTGGGGCAGGGGATCGGCGTAGCGCCCGTCGCCCACGCCGATCACGGCTGGCTGTTCGCCGCCCAGACGGCCCATGACGAACAGGAACAGGTTCACGGCGTAGGAGAACAGGGTCAGGCCCATGATCACCGGGAAGGTGCGGGCGCGCAGCAGCAGGTAGAGGCCGCAGGCGGTCAACAGGCCGATGGCGAGGGCGACCAGCAGTTCCATCAGGGTTTCTCCCCGGTCGGCTGGCTCACCAGGGTGAGCTTGCCCAGGTTGGCGAGGATGAGCAGCGTGCTGCCCACCACCGTCAGGTACACGCCAAGGTCGAACACCATGGCGCTGGCCAGCTCGAACTTGCCCAGCAACGGCAGGTGTACGTACTCGAAGGTGGAGGTCAGGAAGGGATGGGCGAACCACCAGCTGGCCAGGCCGGTGAGGGTGGCGATGAGCACGCCGCTGGCGGTGAGCCGGATGTAATCGAAGGGCAGGCGCGCGCGGGTCCAGGCCACGCCGCTAGCCACGTATTGCAGGATCAGGGCCACGGCGGTGACCAGACCGGCGATGAAGCCGCCGCCCGGCAGGTTGTGGCCGCGCAGCAGGATGTACAGCGACACCACCAGCGCCAGGGGCAGCAGCGGCCGCGACACAGCGCTGAGGATCAGGGGATGGCGATCCTCCGCCCAGGGACGACCGCCGTCATCGGTGGTCGGCGTGGGCAGGCGCAGGCCCTGCAACAGGGCATAGATGCCGAAGGCGGCGATGGCCAGCACGGTGATCTCGCCCAGGGTGTCGAAGCCGCGGAAGTCCACCAGGATGACGTTCACCACGTTGCTGCCGCCGCCACCGGGCACGCTCTGTTCCAGGAAATAGCCGCTGATGCTCTCGAAGGGCCGGGTCAGCACCCCCCACACCAGCGCGCCGACACCCAGGCCTGCGCCGCCGGCCAGCAGGCCGTCGCGCCAGCGGCGCGTGGCGGAGGATTCCACCGGGCTGTGCTGGGGCAGGAAGAACAGCGCCAGCATGAGCAGGAGGATGGTGACCATCTCCACCGACAGCTGGGTGAGCGCCAGGTCGGGCGCGGAGAAGCGCACGAAGGCCACCGACACCACCAGACCCACCACGCTGAGCAGCACCAGCGCCACCAGGCGCCGGCGGTGCCAGATCACCGTGCTCAGGGCGCTGACGGCCAGCACCAGGGCGCCGGCCAGGGTCACGCCGTCCACCGGGCCCAACGCCATGGATCCGGTGAGGGGCAGACCCCACAGGCTGGTGCCGATCATGACCAGCACGCTGGCCACCAGCAGCATGGCGTAGCGCTGCAGGGAGCCGTTCTCCAGCCAGGTGGTGAGCCGGTGCGAGGTGGCGAGGGTACGGGTCAGGCCGTGCTCGAACCATGCCTTGGCGTCGCAGAGCGGGAACAGCCGGTCATGCAGGGCGAACAGCCGGAAGCGCAGCAGGTAGAGGATCGCGCCACCGGCGAGGGCGACCAGGCTCATGAGCAGCGGCAGGTTGAGGCCATGCCAGATGGCCAGGCTGTAGTAGGGCAGCTCGGCGCCCACGGTGCTGGCGGCGGCGGTGGCCAGCAGCGGCGCCACCGTCCAGGCGGGCAGCATGCCCACCAACAGGCACAGGGCCACCAGCACCTCCACCGGTACCTTCATGTAGCGTGGCGGTTCGTGGGGCGTGCGTGAGATGTCCCTGGGGCCGGTGCCGAAGAACACGTCGTGGATGAAGCGCACCGAATAGGCGACGGAGAACACGGCCGCGAGGGTGGCCAGCAGCGGCAGGGTCCAGCCCCAGTCGCCGAGCCAGCCGGCCTGCAGGGTCTCGGCGAAGAACATCTCCTTGCTGAGGAAGCCGTTGAACAGCGGCACCCCGGCCATGGAGGCCGCCGCCACCATGGCCAGGGTGGCGGTGTGGGGCATGTAGCGCCACAGGCCGCCCAGGCGGCGCATGTCGCGGGTGCCGGTCTCGTGGTCGATGATGCCCGCCGCCATGAACAGCGAGGCCTTGAAGGTGGCGTGGTTGATGATGTGGAACACGCCGGCCACGGCGGCCAGTGGCGTGCCCATGCCGAACAGCAGGGTGATCAGGCCCAGGTGGCTGACGGTGGAGTAGGCCAGCAGGCCCTTGAGATCATGCTTGAACAGGGCGTGATAGGCGCCCAGCAGCAGGGTGGCGGTGCCGGTGCCGGCCACCAGGAAGAACCAGAGCTCGGTGCCGGACAGGGCCGGGAACAGCCGCGCCAGCAGGAACACGCCGGCCTTCACCATGGTGGCCGAGTGCAGGTAGGCGCTCACCGGGGTGGGCGCGGCCATGGCGTGGGGCAGCCAGAAATGGAAGGGGAACTGCGCCGACTTGGTGAAGGCGCCGAGCAGGATCAGTACCAGGGTGGCGGGATACAGGGCATGGGCCTGGATGAGGTCCGCGGAGGCCAGTACCACCGACAACTCGTAGCTGCCGACGATGTGCCCCAGCAGCAGGATGCCCGCCAGCATGGCCAGGCCGCCGCCGCCGGTGATGGCCAGGGCCATGCGCGCCCCCTGGCGGGCATCACTGCGGTGCTTCCAGTAGCCGATGAGCAGGAAGGAACTGAGGCTGGTCAGCTCCCAGAACACCAGCAACAGCAGCAGGTTCTCGGACAGCACGATGCCCAGCATGGCCGCCATGAACAACAGCAGCATGCCGTAGAAGCGCCCCATGGGGTCGTGCTCCGACAGGTAGTAGCGGGCGTAGAGGATGATGAGCAGGCCGATGCCGAGGATCAGCAGGGCGAACAGCAGGCCCAGACCGTCGAGGCGCAGGCTGAAATTCAACCCCAGGGCCGGCAGCCAGGGCAGGCTGAACACCAGGGTCTCCCCGGCGAACACCGCCGGGCTGTGGTAGAGCAGGATGGCCAGCGCCGTGCCGGCCAGCAGGGCCGCCGACCAGGCACAGGCCGTGCGCCCCAGGCGGATGAACAGGGGCGGCAGCAGCGCCCCGATCAGGGGCAGGAGGATGATCAGACTCAGGGCCATGGAAGTCGTCGCAGGATCCGCTTAAACCGTTATTTCCGCACAGGTTTGTTGCTTCTGGTTGGTCGGCGAGTGGCTAACTATACCGGGAATTTTTTGCCGGCGACAGGCGTGGGGCGCCGCGCGGCGAGGGGCCCGGTCGCCTCAGTCGGTGGCGAGCAGGGCGAGCAACAGCCCGATCCCGAGCAGCAACAGCATCCCCTGGACACGGGAGCGGTGCAGCCGGGTTTCCAGCTGCTTCGGCCAGCGCGGCCGGGGCGGGCGCCAGGCGAAGGCGGCCTGCCCTCGTAGCGGCCACCGGGCCCGCCCGGTCACCCGGGTGCCGAGGCGCAGCAGGGGCCAGAGCAGGTCGCCGGGCGGGAGGGCGGGCCAGGGGCGGCCGCTGCGCCGCCAGGCCCGGCCGGCGCTCCAGGCCAGCAGACCGCCGCCGAGCACCGGCCAGGTGGCGGCCCAGAGGGCGGCCGGGGACTGCTCCTGCGGCGCCACCAGTCCCGGCAGCCACCAGGCCCCGGTCAGGGCCAGCAGGACCAGCAGCCACCAGGCCCGGAAGGCGCGGGGCGGGGGCGCTGCCCAGCCTGGTGTGTCGCTGCGCGCCAGTCGCCACAGCAACCGTGCCATGAGCAAGGTGGTGGCGAGGCTGGAGAGCGCCAGCAGGGGCAGCAGCCAGGCCTCCCAGGGGCTGTGCAGTACGCCCGGCTTCAGGGCCTGCTTGGCCAGGGCACCGCCGAGCAGCGGGGCCCCGGCCAGGCTCGCGGCCAGCAGGCCCAGGCCCGCCAGCACCCCGTGCCGCCCGGGTCCGGCCAGGCCCAGGCCGAGAAACAGCGCCCCCTTGGTCAGGGCATGGTGCAGGGCGAACAGGGTGACCGCCGGCAGCAGCAGCGGCCAGGCCTCGGGGTATGCCAGGCCCAGGCCGACGCCGAGGGTCATGAGGCCCATCTGGCTGATGCTCGAATAGGCGAGGATCACCTTGGGCGCGCGCTGGGCCAGGCCCAGGGCCACGCCATAGAAGGCGGCGGCCAGGCCGGCGACCAGCAGCACAAAGCCCCAGGGGGATTCCGCCAGGCCCAGGGGCAGGAAGCGCAGCCAGCCCAGCAGGCCCGCCTTGATGAGTACGCCGGACAGCACGGCGCTGGCCGGCACCGGGGCCACCGGGTGGGCCAGGGGCAGCCACAGGTGCAGCAACAGCGCACCGGCCTTGATGCCGAAACCGGCCACCAGCAGGGCGACGAGGGTCCCGCCGGCGGGTGCCGCTGCCAGCGCGGCCCGGGCCTCGGTGATGAGCAGGCTGTCCGCCCGTTGCGCCAGCTGCAGGAAGGCGAGCAGCAACAGCGCCTCCCCCAGGACGGCCATGACCATGTAGATCCGCCCGGCCTGCCGGGCCTCCGCGCTGCCCTTGTGCACGATGAGCCCATAGGCGGCAAAGGTCATGAGGGCGTAGCCCAGGTAGAAGCCCGCCAGGTCCTGGGCCAGGATGAGCAGCAGGTTCCCGGCCATGGTGGCGAGAAAGAGCCCGGCGAAACGGGATCCGTGCACAGCGTCGGCCAGCTGATCGCGCGCCTGCAGCCCGGCGAACAGCCAGAGGATGGCGCTGAAGAGCAGGAAGATCCGGCCGGTGGCGTCCAGGCCGAACTGCATGCCGAGCAGCAGCCAGGGGATCTGCAGGCTCGCGCCCGGGGCGGCCCAGGTGGCCAGCAGCAGGGCCGGCAGCGGTGCCCAGGGCAGCAGGGTGGGCAGGGGTGCCCTCATGGCAGGCCGAGCAACACCACCAGGGTCAGGGCGATGGCCAGGCCCAGGACCCCGAAGCGGCGCCAGGGGCGCAGGCCGGCCTCCAGGTGCACGCCCAGGCTAGGCCCCGCCAGCCACTGCAGGTGCTGCCGGCAGGGATCGCGCAGTCGGCGCCAGTGCCGGGTCAGCCCCATGCGGGTCAGGGCGCGGCCGCGGCGCCAGGTCCGCCGGATCAGCCGTTCGAGGGGCACGAGGATATCCCCGGACGGCACGGACAGGGGCGCTCCCGGCAGGAGGCGGGCGGCCAGCAGGGCCAGCGCGGCGCCGGCCAGCAGCGGCCAGGCGGCGGACCAGAGGGCCGCCGGCGCCAGCTGCGCGCCGGCCTCCACCGGCAGCAGCCAGGGGGCCAGCAGCGCGATCGCCAGTGCCAGCAGCCAGGACAGCCACAGCGCGGGGCGGGGCCGTGCAGCGGCCCCGCCGCGGCGGCGCAGCTGCCAGAGGAAGCGGGCCATGAGCAGGGTGGTGCCGAGGCTGGCCAGGGCCAGCAGCCCGCCCAGCAGGCCCGGGCTGGCGACGGGGGTAAAGGCCGTGAGGTCCTTCAGGTAGTGCTTGGCCAGTGCGCCGCCGGTCAGCGGCGCGCCGGCCAGCGCCAGGGCGAGCAGCACCATGCCGGCGAACAGGCCGCCATGGGCGGCGGCACGGCTCAGACCCTCGCCGAGGAACAGCGCGGCCTTCACCAGGGCATGGTGCAGGGCATAGAGGGTGACGGCGAACAGCGCCGGACCGGCCGCCTCCGGGCGGGCCAGGCCCAGGCCGAGGGCCAGGCTGATGAGCCCCATCTGGCTGATGCTGGAATAGGCCAGGATCACCCGCGGCGCCTGCTGCAGCAGGCCGACCGCCACGCCGTAGAAGGCCGCCGCCAGCCCCAGCCCCATGAGCAGCGCACTCCAGCCGGGCAGCGCCTCCCCCAGTGGCAGGAAGCGCAGCCAGCCCAGCAGGCCGGCCTTGATCATGGCCGAGGCCAGCACGGCCGCGCCCGGCGCCGGGGTGGCGCTGTAGGCCAGCGGCAGCGCCATGTGCAGACCGAACAGGCCGGTCTTGACGCCGAAGCCGACCAGCAGCAGGGCGACGATGACATCCCGTTGCGGCGCGGCGGCCACGGTGGCCGGGGCCTGGGCGATGGCGTCGCCGCCGTTGGCGACCACCAGCCACAGGGCCACCAGCAGTGCCGCCTCGCCCGCGACCGCCAGCACCAGGTAGATGCGGGCGGCGCGCCGCGCCGCGGCGTGGCCGCGATGCAGGATCAGGCCCCAGGCGCTGAAGGTCATGAGGGCGAAGAACAGGTAGAAGCCCAGCACATCCTGGGCGAGGCACAGGCCGAGGTTGCCGGCCATGGCGGCGAGGAAGAACCCGCTGAAGCGCAGCCGGTGCGGATCGGTTGCCAGCCAGGCCCGGGCATAGAGGCTGGCGCCCAGCCAGGCCAGGGCGCTGAGGAGCAGGAACAGGCGCCCGGTGGGATCGAGGCCGAGTTCGATCCCCAGCAGCCAGCCCTCCAGTCCCAGCGGCTCCTGTGGCGCCAGCACGCCGACGGCCAGGGCCGGCACCAGGGCCAGGGGCGCGAGGGCCGGCACCCAGGCACGGGACCGCCCGGGGACGAGCAGCAGGGCCAGGGCCAGGGGCAGGCCGGGCACCAGGGCCAGCAGGTTCATCGCACGTATTCCCGCAGGGTGATGATGCGCGCCCATTCCAGCGGGCTGATGGCCATGGCCGCGAACAGGCCTGCGGCGAGGGTCAGGGCGGCGGTGAGCAGGGGCGGCAGCAGCAGCCAGGTGCTGGTTTCAAAACGGCCGCGTGGCCGTTCCTCGGGCCAGGGCCCCTGCTGGGGCTTGAACCAGGCGGCATGCAGCACGGGGAGGAAATAGGCCGCGTTGAGCAGGGTGCTCCCCACCAGCACCAGCAGCACCCAGTCCATGCCGGCATCCAGGGCGCCGAGGCCGAGATACCACTTGCTGATGAAGCCCGCCATGGGCGGCACGCCGATCATGCCGAAGGCGGCGATGGTGAAGGCGGCCATGGTCCAGGGCATGCGCCGGCCGACGCCGTTCATCTCGCTGACGCGGTGGATGTGCAGGGTCTCGGCCAGGTTGCCGGCGCAGAAGAACAGGGTGATCTTCATGATGCCCTGGTGCACCAGGTGCACCAGGCCGCCGATGGTCCCGATGGGCCCGAACAGGGTGGCCCCCAGCACGATGTAGGACACCTGGCTGACGGTGGAGTAGGCCAGGCGTTTCTTCAGGTCGTTCTGGCTGAGGGCGCGCAGCGAGCCATAGAGGATGGTGACGGAGGCCACCACCGCCAGTGGCAGCAGCAGGTCGAGGTCGGCGGCGAACTCGATGCCGTAGACCTCGTAGACCACGCGCACGATGCCGAAGGCGCCGGCCTTCACCACCGCCACGGCGTGCAGCAGCGCGCTCACCGGCGCCGGCGCCACCATGGCCACCGGCAACCAGCCGTGCAGGGGCACCAGTGCCGCCTTCACGCCCAGGCCGGCGATCAGCAGCACGAAGATGAACACCAGCTCGCCATGCAGGGCGGGATCCAGTTCCGAGAGGGCACCACCATGGACGAACTCCACGTTGCCTGCCAGGCCATGCAGCCAGATGATGCCCACCAGCAGCACCGCGCCGCCGGCCAGGGTGTAGCCCAGGTACAGCCCGCCGGCGCGCAGTGCCTGGCCGGTGCCGCGATGCACCACCAGCGGGTAGGTGGACAGGGTGAGCAGTTCATAGAACAGGAAGAAGGTGAACAGGTTGCCCGCCAGGGCGAGGCCCATGGTGGCGGTGACGCACAGGCTGAAGAAGCCGAAGAAGCGCGAGCGGTGCGGCGAGCCTTCCAGGTAGCCGATGGCGTAGATTGTGGTGAACAGCCACAGCACCGCCGACAGGCTCACCAGCAGCATGGCCAGGGCGTCGGCACGCAATACGAGATCGATGCCGGGCATGAGGGTATGGCGGGCCTCGAAATCGTGGGCCACGTAGACCCCCCAGAGCATGGTCGCCACCAGGCCCAGCTTGATGAGGGCGCCGGCCAGGTTGAGGCCGGAGCGCAGGCGGTGGCTGGCCTCCGGCAGGGCGAAGATGATCAGGCCGGTGACCAGGGAACTGGCCAGCACCAGCAGCGGCAGCCAGGCGCTGCCGATCATGCGGTCCCCCACCCGCACGGGGGCGGCGAATGTCCGGCATCCCGGTTCGCCCGGTTCTGGCGCGGGTCCGGGGTCCCGGCGGGGGTGTGGCGGATGCGGGGTAGCGGCATAGGCCTATTAGTACACACAATCACGCCCATTTTAAGGCCTCGCCGGCCTGCCGCTCGACGCCCTCGCTACGGCAGCTCATGAATAGTCCAGGCTAGTCTGTAGGAGCGGCGCGAGCCGCGATGACGTGTCGCCCTTCCTATCGCGGCTAGCGCCGCTCCTACCGGCGGCGCATGCCGGCCACGGCACGGGAGCCGATACCGGTCCGGGCGGGTGATGCCGCGGGTTTTCATGCATATACTTTCAATCATGGTCATGTCCCGTCCGCGCACAGCACAAGCCTTGCTGGACAGGCCGCATGCGGCCTGCGGGGTCGGCGTGCTGGTCGATCTGGACGGGCGCGCCAGCCACGGCCTGATCGACGACGGCCTGCGGCTGCTGGCCAATCTCGACCACCGCGGCGCGCGCGGGGCCGAGGAGAAGACCGGCGATGGTGCCGGGATGCTCCTGCAGAAGCCCCATGGCTTCTTTGCTGATCTGATCCCGGGCCTGCCGGCACCCGACGGCTACGGCGTCGGCCAGTGCTTCCTGCCGCGCGTGGCGGAGCAGCAGGAGGCCCTGCGTACCCTGATCGAACGGACCGTCGCGGACCTCGGGTTTCGTCTCTTGGCGTGGCGGGACGTGCCCACTGACCATCGCGATCTCGGACGCACGGCGCGCGCCGCCGAACCGGCGGTGCTGCAATGCTTCGTGGCGCCACAGGCGGAACTGGACGCGCAGGCACTCGATTCGGGCCTGTATGTCCTGCGGCGGGCCATCGAGAATGCCGTGGCCGCGCGCCGCGCCGAACTCGATCCCCAGGGACGCTTCTATGTCTGTTCGCTGCACCGGCGCAAGATCGTCTACAAGGGGCTGCTGACGCCCGCGCAACTGCGCCTGTACTACCCGGACCTGTCCGACCGGCGCCTGGAATCGGCGCTGGTGCTGGTGCATTCGCGTTTTTCCACCAACACGCTCGGCGCCTGGGAACTGGCGCATCCCTACCGTTGCATCATCCACAACGGCGAGATCAACACCCTGCGCGGCAACCTCAACTGGATGCGCGCGCGCGAGGCCGATCTCGCCAGCCCGCGCTTCGGTCGCGACCTCGCCCATATCCGCCCGGTGACCGGGGACGGCCTCAGCGACACGGCCATCTTCGATCATGTGCTGGAGCTGCTGGTCGAGGCCGGCCGGCCACTGACGCAGGCTCTGCGCATGATGGTGCCCGAGGCCTGGGAGCGCGATGTGCACATGGAGCCGCCGCGGCGCAGCCTCTACGAATACATGTCCACCCTGATGGAGCCCTGGGACGGCCCGGCGCTGGTGGTCGCCAGTGACGGCGAGCAGGTGGCGGCGATCCTCGACCGCAACGGCCTGCGGCCCTGCCGCTACTGGATCACGCGCGACCGGCGCCTGGTCATGGCGAGCGAGACGGGCGTGCTGCGGCTGCCCGCTGCGGACATCGTCGAGAAGGGACGCCTGCGGCCCGGCCAGCTGTTCCTGGCGGACACGCGCGCCCGGCGTATCGTGCCCGAGGCGGAGATCTTCGCCGCGCTGACCCGGCGCCCCTATGCGGACTGGCTCGCGGCCCGGCGCGTGCGCCTGGATGCGCTCCCGGGGGCCGACGCGGATCCGGCCGAGCCGGAGCCGGAAGCGTTGCACCCGTGGCAGCGCCTGTTCGGCCTGACCCAGGAACAGCTGGATCACCTGCTCGGACCCATGGCCGGGACGGGCAAGGATCCGATCGGGTCCATGGGCCACGACGCGCCGCCCGCGGCCCTGTCGGCGCGGCACAAGCCGCTGTTCCAGTATTTCCAGCAACTGTTCGCGCAGGTATCCAACCCGCCGACGGACTTCCTGCGCGAGACCCTGGTCACGGCCCTCGGCACGCACATCGGCCGCCAGCGCAACCTGCTCGAGGAGACGCCGGAGCATTGCCGCCAGCTGTACCTGGCCTCCCCCATCCTGACCACCGGGCAGCTGCGGGTGATCGCCCAGATCGACCGCAACGGTATCCGCAGCCAGCGCATCGACATCACCTATACCCCGGGAACGACGCTCGCCGCTGCCCTCACCGCGCTGGAGGCCCGGGCCGTGGCGGCCATCAGCGCCGGCTTCGAGATCCTGGTGCTGACCGACCGCGATGCAGGCCCCGGGCGCCTGCCCATTCCCAGCCTGCTGGCGGTCGGGGCCGTGCACCAGCACCTGATCCGCAGTGGCCTGCGCACACACGCGGGGCTGGTGCTGGATTCCGGTGAGCCCTGCCTGGTGCACCATGTCTGTACCCTGATCGGTTTTGGCGCCGACGCCGTGCATCCCTGGCTGGCCTATGCCGGTGTGCGCCGGCTGTGCACGACCGGTGTGGTGGGGCTGGACCCGGCGCAGGCCCTGGCCCACTACCGCCACGCGCTGGAGCAGGGCATCCTCAAGGTCATGTCCAGGATGGGCATCTCCACGCTCGCCAGCTACAAGGGCGCGCAGGTGTTCGAGGCCATCGGCCTGGATGCCGGGCTGGTGGACCACTGCTTCACCGGCACCCGCGTCCAGGTTCCGGGTGTCGGGCTGGCGGTGCTCGAACGCGAGCTGCTGGAACGGCACGCCTTTGCCTGGGGCCGGCCGCTGGTCGCCAGCCTGTCCCTGGAGCCCGGCGGCGAGTACTACTGGCGCCGCGAGGGCGAGCTGCACCAGTGGAACCCCTACACCATCGGCAAGCTGCAGCAGGCCGCGCGTCACGCCGACGCCGCTGCCTATGGCGATTTCGCGGACTGTATCGACGCGCAGGACAGGCGTCTGCAGACCCTGCGCGGGCTGCTGGAACTGGCCACCGATGGTGTCACGCCCGTGCCAGTGGACGAGGTCGAGCCCGAGGCAGCGATCCTGCGCCGCTTCGCGACCGGCTCCATGTCCTTCGGCTCCCTCAGCCGGGAGGCGCACGAGGCGCTGGCCGTGGCCATGAACCGCATCGGTGCCATCTCGGGCACGGGCGAGGGCGGCGAGCAGACCGACCGTTTCGGCAGCGAGCGGGCCTGCAGCATGAAGCAGGTGGCGAGCGGCCGCTTCGGCGTGACCATCGAGTATCTGGCGCAGGCGCGCCAGATCGAGATCAAGATGGCCCAGGGATCCAAGCCCGGCGAGGGCGGCGAGCTGCCCGGCGGCAAGGTCGACGCGGGCATCGCCGCGGTGCGTTTCACCACGCCGGGCGTCGGCCTGATCTCGCCGCCGCCGCATCACGACATCTATTCCATCGAGGACCTGGCGCAGCTCATCCACGATCTCAAGTGTGCGAATCCCGAGGCCGAGATCCATGTCAAGCTGGTCGCCACCGGCGGTGTCGGGACCATCGCCGCCGGCGTGGCCAAGGCACGCGCGGACGCCGTGCTGATCAGTGGCGATTCCGGCGGCACCGGCGCCTCGCTGAAGACCTCGATCAAGTCCGCCGGCAGTCCCTGGGAGCTCGGGCTGGCCGAGGCCCACGAGGTGCTGATGGAGAACAACCTGCGCTCGCGCATCCGGCTGCGGGTCGACGGCGGCCTGAAGACCGGCCGCGACGTGGTCATCGCCGCCCTGCTGGGCGCCGAGGAATACGGCTTCGGCACCGCGGCGCTGGTGACCCTGGGCTGCATCATGCTGCGCAAGTGTCACTGCAATACCTGCTCGGTGGGCGTGGCCACCCAGGACCCGCGCCTGCGCGCGCGTTTCACGGGGCAGCCCGGGCATGTGATCCAGTACCTGCGCTTCGTGGCGCGCGACGTGCGCGAGCACATGGCGCGGCTCGGCTTCCGTCGCATGGACGAGATGATCGGTCGCCGCGACCGCCTGCGCGCCCGGTCTTCCCCGCTGCCCAAGGGGCCGGGCCTGGACCTGTCCGCACTGCTGCGCATGCCGCGCTCCGCGGACGCGCCACGCCGGGTACGGGCGCAGCACCACCACCTGGAGACCCAGCCGGACCATGACCTGATCGAGCGGGCGCAGGCGGCCATCCTGCAAGGGAAATTCGTGCGCCTGGAACTGGACATCCGCAACCGCGACCGGGCCCTGGGCGCCATGCTGTCCTGGGCCGTGGCGCGCCGCCACGGGGGCGGCGGCCTGCCCGACGACTGCATCCGGGTCGACTGCCGCGGCTCCGCCGGGCAGAGCTTCGGGGCCTTCCTCGCCCACGGCATCAGCCTGCACCTGGCCGGGGATGCCAACGACTACATCGGCAAGGGGCTGTCCGGGGGGCGCATCAGCGTGCGCCCACCGGACGGATCGCCCTTCGCGGCGGCGGACAATGTCATCGTGGGCAATGTCGCGCTCTATGGCGCGACCGGCGGCGAGGCCTATTTCAACGGCCTGGCCGGCGAACGCTTCTGTGTGCGCAATTCGGGTGCCGTGGCGGTGGTCGAGGGCGTCGGCGACCACGCCTGCGAGTACATGACCGGCGGCGTGGCACTGGTCCTGGGCCCGACCGGGCGCAACCTCGGCGCCGGCATGAGCGGCGGCGAGGTCTATGTATACGATCCCGAGGCGTGCCTGGCGGCCCGGTTGAACCCGGACACGGTGCGCACCGAGGCGCTGGCGGGCACGCGCGACCTCGCCCTGGTGCGGCGGCTGCTGGAGAACCACCAGGCCTACACCGGCAGTACCCGTGCCCGCGCGCTGCTGCGGGACTGGCCGCGCCACGCCGGTGCCTTCGTCAAGGTCGTCCCCGACGCCTATGCCGCGGTCCTCGCCGCGGCGCTGGCGGAGGGGCGTGACATCCGCGTCCCGCTGCCGCCACCGGCGCGCGTCCCGGTCGCCGCCTGAGGAATCCGTGCATGAGCGAGAATCACCCCGATGGCTTCCTGCGCCACGCGCGTCAGCCGATCCCGTACCGGGATCCGGGCAAGCGCGTCCACGACCATCGCGAGATCTATGCGCCGCGCTGGCAGGCCGACAGCCTGCGCGCCCAGGGCGAACGCTGCATGGATTGCGGCACCCCCACCTGCATGGCCGGCTGTCCGATCGGCAACCTCATCCCGGAGTGGAACGACCTGGTGTTCCGCGGGCGCTGGCGCGAGGCACTGGCGCGGCTGCACGCGACCAACAACTTCCCCGAGTTCACGGGCTATACCTGCCCGGCCCCCTGCGAGCACGCCTGCACGCTGGCGGTGAACGACGACCCCGTCGCCATCAAGAGCCTGGAGCGCGCCATCGTCGACATGGGCTGGCGCGAGGGCTGGATCCGGCCCGAGCCGCCGTTGCGGCGCAGCGGCTACCGGGTCACGGTGGTCGGCAGCGGGCCGGCGGGCCTGGCCTGTGCGCAGCAGCTCAACCGTGCCGGTCACCGGGTGACGGTGCTGGAGAAGAGCGACGCCATCGGCGGGCTGATGACCTATGGCATACCGGACTTCAAATTCGCCAAGCACCAGGTCGAACGGCGTGTGGCGCAGCTCGCCGCCGAGGGCATCCGCTTCCGGCCCGGCGTGGAGGCCGGGCGCGATGTGGCGCTGGAGACGCTGCGCCGTGACTGCGACGCCCTGTGTCTCGCCATCGGCGCCCAGGCGCCGCGCGACCTGCCCGTGCCCGGGCGCGGGCTGGCCGGCGTGGAATGGGCCATGGCGTACCTCAGCGCGGAGAACCGCCGCCAGGCCGGGCGCCCCATGCCGCGGACCATCGACGCCACGGGACTGGATGTGCTGGTGCTCGGCGGGGGGGATACGGGCGCCGACTGCGTGGCCACGGCACACCGCCAGGGTGCACGCTCCGTCACCCAGGTGAGCATCCGCGATCGCCCGCCCGGGGAACGCGATGCGCACCATCCCTGGCCCTGGTTGCCGGGCACCTATGCGCGGACCTATGCGCTGGAGGAAGGCGGTAACGAACGCTTTTCCCTGGAGGCCGTGGCATTCGTCGATGATGACGGCGACGGACGGGTCGACAGCGCCCTGTGCGAACGGGTGTCCTGGACCTATGACCGGCAGGGTCGGCGTGATCAGCGCCGCGTGCTGGAGACCGGCATCCGCATCCCCGCGCAACTCGTGCTCATCGCCATCGGCTTTCGCGGGCCGGCGCTCGCCGGCCTGAGCAGCGCGGGCCTGAGGCTCACGGCGCGCGGCACCCTGGCCACCGACGCGAACATGATGACCTCCCTGCCGGGCGTGTTCGCCGCCGGCGATGCCGCCATGGGACCGTCCATCGTCGTCTGGGCGATCGGCGAAGGCCGCGATGCGGCGCGTGCCATCGATGG
>OBJA01000945.1_pt1 | contig 22234 bp, 21 predicted proteins | sample 1519751 | NCBI WGS metagenome assembly OBJA01 (sample SAMEA3881238, study PRJEB22517) | soil metagenome | biome: lake sediment; feature: soda lake sediment; material: sediment, water from around vicinity | place: India | collected 2013-12-23 | depth 3 m
AGCAGCGTGTCACAGGGATATTCCTGAAAGGCAAAAGCAAAAAGAGTGTGAAGCTTATTTCTGTATTGCTCTGCACGGTTTTGCTGCTGACTTGCTTCACCACGGCCTGCCAGCCCACGCCGGAGAAAGCGGTCGTCGCGAATAAGAATGACGGCGTATTCTCATCTGCGTTGAATGATTCGCAAGACGCCGAGCCCTATGTGGCGCCACAAGTACTGCAATATGAAATGGATGGCCTGCCTGAAAACTTTCGGATCGTTTTTGATGCGCAGGTGGATGTGCCCGACCAAACCATATGGCCGGTTTACGTCGTTGAGCCAGCTGCCATTTCGCAGCAGCAGGCTGATGCTGTTCGCGTGGCATTGCTTGGGAACACGGTGCTATATAAGCCGGGAGAATACCGCACCCGTGAAGAGATACAGCGTAGTATCGACAGATACGAAAGAGAACTCAAGTACAGCATAGATGAAGGGTTTGAGCAGCTGGTGGTCGCCTATAAGGAGATTCTGAAGGAGCTGTATATCGAATATGAACGTACGCCAATCAATCTGGTATTGGAAGAGGCAGATACCGATTTTGCATTCATGGAAGAGCGCGCTTCTCTGGGCAGTGAGAATATCTATGGCATCTGCTGGCTGGAAAATGGCCGGAAGATGGAATTCGCTGCAGACAACGGCGCTGAGTCGGGCAGCCGTCTATACTATGAATTGGAAGACGGAAATCTGATGAATGAACATAAGGTCAGCTATTCTATTGACGAGGCCATCGACAGGGCGGACAAGCTGCTAGAAATGATGGGGCTTGATTTTACATTGGTGGAAGCATCTACGCAGTTGCTGTATCAGCCAGATGACGATATGTTCTTCGATTTCGATGTGATCATTGGAGAGGCCAGCCATACGCTTGTGTACAAGCCTGCTGTTGAGAATGTACCGCAGGATAACATCGTTAGCATCATAGACCAGAGCATAGGGGAGATCTATCGAAGCGCCATTATGGGGCAGGAGAAGATCAGCATTTCAATGGACGATTTTGGTGTGTTCTCATTCTCCTGGAGCTCGCCCATGCAAATCGTTGCGCAGGAGGCTGCCAGTGTCAAGCTGATGCCTTTTGAAGATGTGCAGCAGCGTATCGAACAACAGCTTAAGGTGCAAACGCTATGGGATAACTCTGAGGACGAATGGATTGATTCACGTCGACTGGAAATCAATAAAATCAAGCTGTCTTACATGCTGATTCCCAAGGCCAATGACATGAAGCGCTATTATCTGGCGCCTTTGTGGAACATCTGCGGCGAAATGTATTTTTGTTACAAGGACAGCTATCCAACCGGAGAGAGCAATACATACATATTAGACGATAACTTTGAACGTCGTGCGTGGGGAAGCGGATTTGATGATCGCGATTATTCAATACTGACCATTAATGCCATTGATGGCACCGCGATACCACGCTATCGGTGGCACTGATTTTGATAGCATTGCCAGCCAACGCGATGCGAAAGAGCGACTTAACACGTGTTTGCAGGAATAAAGCTTGACAAGTTCTGGAGAATGACTATAATAACAATCATAAGACTAATCAAATGGTCATATGATTGGAGGGGAAAGCATGAAGGAAACGCTGACATATCCCGAATGGGCCGTTATGTCCGCATTGTGGGACAAGCCGCCGCAAACGCTGTCCGAAGTCATCGCAGCTATGGGAGACGCCATGGACTGGAGTTACCGCACCTATGCGTCTTATCTCAATAAGCTTTGTGAAAAAGGGCAGGTTGGCTTCCAAATAAGAGGTCGGGATAAATTCTACTTTCCGCTGATAGAGAAAGCCCGGTGTATACGTGCCGAGAGCCGCAGCCTTTTGCGCAAGGTCAGCGAAAAAAGCGCGAAGGAGCTGCTGGTCTGTATGATCGAGGAAAGCGGCCTCTCGCCGCAGGATCATGAGGAACTCAAGAAGCTGCTTGAGCAGCTTAGCAAAGAAGGTGATGCGCAGTGACGATACTCAAAACGCTGCTGGAAATCACAGTCTATTCCGCCGTGTTGTTTGGCGCCATCATGCTGGCGCGCACGCTGCTCAAAAAGCACATATCGCCCGCTCTGCAGTATATGGCGTGGTTCATACTCATCATCCGGCTGGTGATGCCGGTGACAATCAGCAGCGGTTTTTCGTTCTTTGTGACGCCCGCACCACCAGTATCGGTACAGGACGGCACAGCGCCATACGCACCGCCTGAGGGTATGGACAAGCCGGGTGCTCAAGGCGCTTTTGATATAAAAACGGACAGGGAGCCTGTTGCGTTCGGAGGCAATCAGAATCACGCAAACCAAAGCAATGCCGCCGCAATGCAGCAAACATCGTCTGCGCCAATACAGCTTCCGCTCGAGAGCGTGCTGATCGCAGTGTGGTTGCTGGGGGCTGCGGCCATGCTGACGCAGACGGGCCTGTCGGCTATGCGGCTGAAAAAACGCCTGAAAACCGCGCATACCATACCGCCTCAATGGCAGCGCATCGCGGATGAGCAAACAGAGCTGCTTGACATAAGCGGCCGCATCCGTATCGTGATGATCGAAGGCTTTCCGTCACCGGCGCTGAGTGCGGGCATATGGCCGCTCATCGTGCTGCCAACAGAGCTGCTTTCGCAGCCGGAAGAGCAGGTCAGGTTCGCGCTGCTGCACGAGCTGACGCATATCAAACGCCGTGACCACATGCTCAGCATGCTTTTGTTTATACTGCGCGCTGTATACTGGTTCAACCCGTTTGTGTGGCTGACGGTTATCAAGATGCGCCATGATATGGAGACGGCCTGCGACAGCAGCCTGACAAGAATGATGAGCGCGCATGAGAAGAAGCGCTATGCGGTAACGGTGCTTTCGATGTACGCAACGCCGCAGGAGCGCTATGTATTGGGGCTTGCGCTCGGTAAAACGAAGAAATCGGCGGCACAACGCCTGCGCGGCATATACATGAGAAGCCGTTCAAGCGCAAAAGCGCGCACGGCAGCCGTTGTGCTTTCGGCGGTGCTGCTGCTGACCTGCTTCACCACGGCCTGCCAGCCCACGCCGGAGGCACCTTTTGTGCAATCCAAGGATAACGACAGCGTGCAGAAGGCGATCGAAAGCGGTCCGGAGCAAGTAGTTCGTTATTCGGCACCGGATGCGTGGCAGAGCGCGCTTTATGACGAGGACAAGAAGATCGGCATTAACGTGGATGCGCAGGTGATCGTGCCAGCGGATATATGGGGAATCTATCAGCTGAAAACAAAAGATACAGACAAAGAGTACCTCGATAAGGTGCTTCGCACACTGATTGGCAATGCAGCGGTTTACGGCGAAGATACTTACCCAAGTAAAGACGAACTCGAGAATACACTGATCAGATTGAAGCGGGAGCTGACCGAAATAAAAAAAGATGCGGGTGCTGAGACAAAAGGACTGGAGGATTGGATCAAGCAAGTGGAAGAGGCGCTGCTAAATGCGCCTGATGAACAGACGACCAGTCGCGAGGTTATTGATCTTGACATACTTCTTGATGAATCGCCCAGTGCCAAGGGATCGGCCAATCAGTCGGTTATGCTTAACTCACCGAGCGTGTCCGTTTACGAAGGCGGCTATGTATATATACAAGGTCTTGCTGATATCGGAAGATCTGAGCCGGCTCATATTTTCGCAAGCGCAATAAAGGGCAGTATGCTGGATTTGCGTTTTCAGGTGGGCTGTGGCCCCAACGGCGGATTTGGCGGCAAAGAACCGTACGCAGGAGAACCGCTGAAAGGTATCACGATATCGCAGGAGGAAGCGGTGCATATCGCGCGGCAAGCCGTTTTCGACATGGGCTTTGACTATCTTGATATTGCGGCGGTGCATAAGATGTCGGTATACGATCAAACGCGTCCCAAGGGCGAGCGGGATAGAGAATGTTATGCGTTTACCTTCACACGCAGCATTGACGGCGTTCCCGCAACATTTGCATATTGGAGCGGGAGTATGACGATTGATGATTTGGAGGCACAAGAAACGCAGTATACTGTCAACTGGGCGCCTGCGGAGGCGCTGATTGGTGTCGACGACAGCGGCGTTGTTTTGGCACAGATAAACAAGCCTTATTCCGATGTGGATATGCTTGCGGAAGGTATTGAGCTGATGGAATTTACACGGATCATGGATATTTTCAATCGTCAGGCGATCATTGAAGGCTGTTTCCTCGATACCGGATTGCCGGATCTGGTTGTGGGCCGGACGGTGAATGTCGATACGATTCGCTTGGGCTATATGCCCACTATTCGTAAGGACCATCCGAATCAGATCATATTCATACCTGTTTGGGACTTTTTTGGCAGCGAGACAACCACGTATGATGATCAATATGAGTGGAAGAGCAGCAGCGATCTGTATGCATCGCTTGATCAGAATTATCAGCGTACAGAAAATCTCGGGAATCAGGCGATTTTGACCATCAACGCGATTGACGGCACGATACTAAGAAGGATGTATGATACGGGCTGATAGAACTGACGTGATATTTGTGTATCCAAAAGCTTTTGGCGAGGCTTAGCTAATGTTCGGTACCGCTGATGCTCAGCATGACATCAGCGGATGCGAGATGGCAGCCTGCTTGTCACTCAGAACGCAGTGAAGAGTCGCGTCGTTAATAAGAGTCTGTGATTCCTGTATGTTGGTGGTGAAAACATTGTAGGGGTCAAGAAATGAAACAACTGGCGAAAAAATCACACCGCCGCAGATACCGTCTGAACGTAAAAAAGTTGGCATCGGTTCTATTTTTAATCGGCTTTGTCACTTTGATAATCGTGATTACATCGGACGCGATAAAGGCGGATGGGTCAGACAAACTGGCCATGACGCAAGGCTATGAGAGAGAATTTGGGAAATCAGATCAAACAGATAATGATAAGCTGCTTGATGCGTTGAACGACCGCGTGATCGTTATTGACGCAGGGCACGGAGGATTCGATCCCGGAACGATTGGAACCAGTGGCGTGCGCGAGGATGTATTGAACCTTGCGATTGCGCAGCAGCTGAAGACAGAGTTTGAGGACAACGGAGCGCAGGTGATCATGACGCGCAGCGACGAGAATGCGCTTGCGCAAAACAAAGATGACGACATGAAGGAGCGTGGGCGCATTATCGATCAAAGCCGTGCAGATATGGTTATCAGCATACATAATAACTGGTTTAATGATCCCCAAGTCAGCGGGCCGCTTGTCATATTTATGCAGGGTTCAGAGCAGGGAAAAAAGCTTGCCGAATCGGTGCAGGAAAGCATGAATACCGCTCTTGGCGCCAGCGGAACTGCACGCTCTCAGAATCTGCTTATACTTAAAAGTGGCAATCAGCCCAGCATACTGGTGGAATGCGGCTACTTAAGCAATGAGGAAGAGGAGTCAAAGCTACAGCAGACAGACCATCAGCAGAAGATAGTCAAGGCCATACTCGAGGGTGTCAGAAGCTATATGATAGAGACATTTGTGAACAATGCATATTAATTATTGCATTTGAGTGTGTATTCGGTTATGATGGGGATAACTTATTATGGCAATGTCAACAGCGATCATTCAACATGAAGCAATGCGGCAGCAAAGGAAGAATATGAACAAAGAGACCACTCTATCGGATGTCAAACGCGCAATTTTATCCAAAGGCTTTGTTTTTGGCGTCTTGGGTATGGTTCTGATCATCGTACTCTCGTCCATTGAAACCATATTTCGTCTTTCATACAGCGAAGGCCTTGTGCCAAACGGCTATCACGCACATTTTATCATGGAAGCGCTAGCGTCCGATTGGTTTACGCTCGCGCTGCCGATTCTTTGCGCGCTGCCCTTCACCGCCGCGTTCGTGGACGATATCAAAAGCGGCTATATCAAGCCGTACCTGCACCGCACCACCATCAATAGCTATATCAAAGCCAAGCTGACAGCCTGCGCACTCTCGGGCGGGCTGGTGCTGTTTGTGGGTGTCGTGCTGTGCTACGCATTATCGGCGCTGGTGTTCACGCCAATGGAGTTTGCACTGATGGAAGACCAAATGGCACAGCCATGGCTGGCACAGTTTTTAATCAAAGCTGTGACGCTGCTCTTTTCGGGCGCATTTTGGTCGCTATTGGGGTTTACGTTCGCCGCGATGACGATGAGCAAATACATGGCTTATGCATCGCCGTTCATTATCTACTATGTGCTCATCATTCTTAACGAGCGTTATTTTGGTGATCTTTATGTGCTGTATCCCAAGGAGTGGCTGTTCCCGTCGAATGCATGGGTGCTGGGCGGCTTTGGTGTGATTATTCTGCAGATGGTGCTGTGTGCCATACTGTGCCTTGTCTTTGCCCATATCGCACAGAGGAGGATCGCCAATGTATAGGTTTGCGCAGGTCGGCTTGGTCGCCGGGTACAACTTTCGGCAGTGGCGCAAAAATCCGCGTGTGATTATCACGTTCGCGCTGGCGTTCATACTCTGCTTTTTGCTGTCCGACAAGGCCGTGCGCTTTGCGAAAGAATACGGTACGGTGATGCAGATCGTTGAAGCATTCGTCTGGACATTCGGCGATGCGAATTCGATACTGTTATCATCGCTGCTGCTTGTGCTGCTGTTTGCGGACATGCCGTTTATCGGCGCTGGTACGCCGTTTTACCTATCGCGTATCGATCGCAAAACATGGCTTTTTGGGCAGGCGCTCTATATCGTTCTTGCTACAGCTGTTTACATGGTGTTCATACTGCTCTCCACATCTTTAATCTGCATGAGCAATTCGTTCATCGGCGATATGTGGAGTGAGACCGCCGCGATACTCGGCTATTCGGGGGCAGGCAAGGCCGTGGCGCTTCCCGCGCTCGTCAAAACGCTCGAGATGTCAACGCCCTATGCCTGTATGGCCACAATATTCCTGCTGATGCTGCTCTACGCGCTGCTGCTGGCGTTTGTGATGCTGACATTCAACATACGAAAGGGGCAGCTTGGGGGCGTAATCAGCGTATTCGCGTTCAGCCTCTACGGCTTTTTGCTCAACCCGCAGATGATCAAAACCATCTTTCAGCTGCCGGACGAGCTGATTTACAAGGCCAATGTGGCGATGGGCTGGATATCGCCGCTCAATCATGCAACGTACCACATGCACAACTTCGGGTACGATCTGCTGCCGCGGCTTTGGCACACTTATGTGATATTCGGCGTGCTGATTGTACTGTGCTTTGTGATGTCGCTGCGTGCGATTCGTCGGTACAATTTCCACTTTGGGACGGAAAATTGATTCTGCTTTAGAGTAAGACCGTGGGGCGCAGCCCCACACCCCGCTTCTATAAAAAAGAAGCGAAGATTTAAGCTCAACAAATCACGGAGGACAAGCAATGGATATCGCCATCAGCGTACAGGGCGTGACGAAGCGATTCGGAGAAGAGACGGTGCTCAACGATGTGAGTCACGACTTTGAGCAGGGCAAAATACACGGCATTGTGGGCAACAATGGCAGCGGCAAAACGGTGCTGATGAAATGCATCTGCGGTTTTCTGCTGCCCAACAAAGGCAAGATTTTTGTGAACTTTCAGCAGATCGGCAAGGATGTGGACTTTCCGGAGGACTTGGGGCTGATCATCGAAACACCAGGGTTTTTGCCGGGCGTGTCCGGATTCAAAAACCTGCAGATACTGGCCTCGCTGAAAAGAAAGATTAGCCATGAAGCGATTAAAGAGACCATAAGGCGCGTGGGGCTTGATCCTGACATGAAAAAGGCTGTGGGCAAATATTCGCTCGGCATGCGGCAGCGGCTTGGTATTGCACAGGCGATTATGGAAAACCCATCGGTGCTGATACTGGATGAGCCGCTAAACGGGCTTGACAAGAGCGGTGTGAAGCACATGCGCGAGTTAATAAAGGGGCTGCGCGGACAGGGCAAAACCATACTGCTGGCAAGCCACAATCAGATGGATATCGACGAGCTTTGCGATTCGGTGTGCGAGATAGATGCGGGAGTCATCACGGTTGTCCGATAGAGACGTGAATGTGACGGGGCAAGATGAAAAGGCAAAAGCGCACCCACGGAGGCTGCAGAAAGGCATATGAGCGAAATCATCAGACTGGAAAACGTCGTAAAAGTAACACCAAGCAACCGCAGAGCTGTCAACGGGGTTAACCTGAGAATCAGTCAAGGCGAGCGCGTAACGATATGTGGCGCACCCGGCAGCGGCAAAGAAACGCTGATGCGGCTGATCGCGGGAATGGAAAAACCCAGCGACGGGAAGATCTTTGTATGCGGACAAGCCGTTCATGATATGGACGCAGGCAGCGCTGCCGCATTTCGCAATCGGATTTTTGGCATACTGCATCGCAACCCCGCGTTTGTGGATACGCTGACGCTGAGTGAAAATGTGGCCATGCCGCTATGCATACGGGGCTTACCAGCTGCCAAAAGAGATAAGGCCGTACGCGATACGCTCAAAAGCTTCGGCCTGTTGTATGCCAAGGACGCACTGCCCGAAAAACTCTCCGCGCTTGAAATTCATATGGCGGCCGTGGCGCGCGCGCTGATTGCAAAGCCTCAGATACTGATGCTGCACGACGCGGGAGCAGATCTCTCGCAAAGGGAAAATGAGCAGATCAAAGCTGCGCTGCCCGATAGTGGCGCATACACCATCGTCGAACTCACGGGAGCGGAAAACGCAATGATTGGTGCCGATAGAATCATAAAGCTTGAATTCGGTCGTATACAGGAGGAAGTACAATGAAAAAAATATTCTTGGTGATTGCTGTACTGATGGTGATGATGTGGCCCGCGGCTGCCTTCGCGGATGGCTCAGCGACGCTTTCCATCGATGATGCGAATATATATGCAGGCATGAGCATGGCTTATAAAGATGGCTATACGCCTTCGGTGGCGGACGGCAAAGCCACCATAGTGCTGCCGCTCATCGCAACGGGCGATGTAGCCGGCAATGTCATCACGGCCACCCCCCAGCTTGGCGATGCTTACGGTTCGCCGTTTGTTTTCAGCAATTATCAAAAGACCATACAGCTGGCAAACAATGCGGTGGGCAACGGAACAAGTGTACCGTCTTATTTGGTGCGGTTTGATCTGCCGCTCGCTTCGGGCAGAATCAACGGCGTCTATCCGGTGATGATCGAAGTGCAGGCAACTGATATGGACGGCAGCCTGATACAGCAAATGTTCACCGTTTATGTGACGATAACCGACGGTAAAAAGCCTGCCTCTGAGCCCAAGCCCGAGAAAGCAAAGCCGCAGCCCAAGGTGATCGTCAGCGGGTACCGCATCAATCCGTCACCGGTGATTGCGGGAGACGAATTCACAGCCACAGTCACGCTCACAAACACGAGCGAAACACAGGGCGTTCAGAACATGGCGCTGAGTGTTTCGTCTGATTCTTTTAACTTTTCGCTGCAAAATGAGAGCAGCACCCTATACCTTGGCAAGCTGGCCAAATCAGAATCCATTGACGTTGAGCTCAAATACAAAACCGATCTTGAAACGCCTGCTCAGCGCTATCACATCATGCTGTCGTTGGAATACGACAACAGCGATGCCATGACGCTTGGTTCGTCCGGTATGGTGCCGGTACAGGTGAGCCAGCCGTTGCGTGTGGAATTGGAGATGCCGCAGGTGCCGATGAGCGTTAACGCAGGGGATACGATGCCGCTCTCGTTTCAGGTTATGAATCTGTCGCGCACAGATGTTTACAACGTGCGCATCATGCTGAGCGCACCCGGCCTGATACCCTCAAATACGGCGTTTATCGGCAACATGCCCGGCGGCACGGCGATGCCCGCGGATATGGATGTGTTTGTCGGCACAAAGAATATGTCAGAGGGCTATGAGGATGAGGAAAAGTACGGGTTTACCAACGGCGTTATCACGCTGATCTATGAGGACGAGAACGGACAGGAATATTCTGAAGAAACGACTTTTCATACGCTGATCAATGCGCCTGTGATCCGCCAGACTTCTGGGGAACCCGCCGAGGAAACCAAAACTGCCGGACAGTGGTGGATATCCATCGCGGCGGGTGTTGTGGTGATTGCTGTTTTGGTGGCGCTGCTGCTGCGCAAAAAGAAAAGAGGAACGAATGAGGATATCTGACCGGCTGCGCTTAAGCCTTCGGTATCAGAGGGGCAGATGGGCTCTATTGCCCGTGCTGGGCGTAGCGATCGCCGCGTTTTGCCTATGCTTTGCCGGCGCTATTTTCATCAATGTACAAAGCCAGATGGCAAAACCTTATGAGCTTGAGGTGCTGCCCAACAGCAACGAAGCGATCAGTGATTGGATCATCGACGATATCAAACTGCTCACTGACGTTGAGGCAGCAACGCCGCTGCTATCTGTGGGTGTGACGATACAGACAGGCAAGCTTTCGGCGCAGATGACGATGACGGGTATCGATCCCGATTACATTGCCGATGAATTCAAGCAGGGCACAATGTTTGAAAAGATAAGCGTGATGCCGTACATCGTGCTGAATGAAGAGGCACTGAAGCAACTGCAGCGCGGCGAAAAAACGTTGGATTACCAGCAGGCACCCGATATCGATTGGTTATCGGCATCATACACTGTGCAGGCGGGCGAGCGTCCGGTGGTATCAAGTGTGTGCGGCATTCTCAAAAGCGAAGAGGGCGATCCGGCAATCGGCTATATCAGCATAGATGCCGCCAAGCAATTGCTGCAAAAAAGCGGCCAGCCCACAGCGATTGACTCTGTTCTGGTGCGTGTGAAAGACGTGGGTTCCTCCGTGCGGGTATCAAAAGATATCATGGCACGCGGACTTATGGTGATGAATGTGAATAACGAGCTGCAACAGATATGGGATGCGGATTTGCGCGAGATGGGATACTTGATTACGGTCGGCATTTTTGCGCTGCTGTGTGCCGTGATGCTGACTGCCGCGCTGCGCAGAACATCGCTCAGTGAGCAGAAGCAGGATTTTGAAACGCTTTGCTGGATGGGCATGCAGCGCCGCGATATAAGAAGGCTGTTTGCGCTTCAAGCGCTCGTGTTTGCGCTAATCGGTACATTTTTGGGTATCATCGTTGCTTTATCGCTGCCATCATTTTTAGAGCAGGGAGCAACATCGAGCTTCACCATGCCGATTCCGGCGCTTGTTGTGATGGCCTCTGGCGTTTTCTGTATTGCCGTGAGCACGCTGCCGCTGCTTCACGCAAAGGCAGAATAAATAGAGTTATAATCAACGTCAGCCGCAGGGAATGCGGCTTTTTTGTTGCGCGAGGGGTTTTTGCCGATTGCCTCTTGATTTTAGTACTATTATCATTTATAATGATAACGATAAGCGATAACGAAAAACGATATAGACAGAAAGCTGGATGCATTGATTATGAGAAATGAGAAAAAGCAAAAAAAGAAAATACGTTGGCGCACTTTTTTATTCGATGTTTTTATCTGCTCATTGGGCGCTTATGGCGGGCCTGAGGCTCATTTTGGTGTATTCACGAATCAGTTGGTCATTAAGAAAAACTATTTGTCTGATGAGGAGCTTGTTGAGCTGATCGCTTTAACAGGCATTCTGCCAGGCCCCAGCAGCACACAAACAATAGTTGCTATCGGATACAAAATGGGAGGGCCGTTGCTTGCGCTGCTGACCATGCTGGTTTGGGCCTTGCCGGTGCTTACGGTGATGACGCTGCTTTCGTTTTTAGGCCAGTTTCTCGGTGTGATAAACATATCTTCCGATATACTGCGTTTTATTGGGCCAATGGCTGTCGGCTTTATCATTGTAGCTGCTTACCGCATAGGGCGAAAAGTTGTCACAAACAAAATGACACTTTTGCTGATGCTTCTTGGAGGCCTCATCACTTACTTGATTCGGGAGCCATGGATTTATCCGTTGGTTCTGATTATGGGCGGTGTGGTGAGCCTTGTGACATCAAAAGAGCAGGATCTTTGGAGCCGTGTCAAAATGAATCCGCCATGGCGGTATTTGATCGCGTTTGGTGTTCTTGCAATCGGTGGCATCGTTCTCACTTTGATATTCAGCAATAGAATTCTGTATTTGTTTGAGCGCTTTTACCGCTACGGTTATTTGGTTATTGGCGGCGGGCAGGTTGTGGTGCCGCTTATGCACAGTGAACTGGTTGAAGTGAATCAGTTCATGACAAATCAAGAGTTCCTGACCGGGTTTGGACTTGTTCAAGGGCTGCCGGGGCCGATGTTCAGCTTCAGCGCTTATGCAGGCGGAATGGCAGCCAGAGGCGGCAGTGCTTTTACCCAAGTGCTGGGGGCTGTTGTAAGCGGTGTTGGCGTATTCTTGCCCGGGCTGCTTTTGATCTACTTTATCTATCCAATATGGGAACGCTTAAAGAAAATCAAGGGAATTATAATCTCTTTAAAAGGCATTACTGCCGTTGCTGGCGGGCTGATTGCAGCAGCCGCAATTATACTGATGCAAAAAAGCGGATTTGAACTTGGCAATATCATCGTCATGCTTCTCACAACGGCTTGTTTGTTCACGAAAAAAATACCCGCTCCATTGATCGTGCTGGTTGTTTTAGCGGCAGGCTATCTTATTTAATCACTGAAACAGTATTTAAAGAACAATCTAAGACGTGCTTGCTAGCGTCTCTTTTTGATTTAAAGCCAAGCTAAAGATACGGCTGAATCGTGCATGACAAGAAGAAACGAGACGATGACGAAAGATTATGGCATTACGCTAAAACGTAAAACACGTTGCGACTAAGCCTGTCCCCCAAAACACACACGGCACATATTTTCATATGATAGGTATATAACGCCCAATTGCTGGGTGATACAAGGAGAACAAAGATGAAATATGAAGAATATCCCGATATGGCAACGCAGGCCAAACCCTGTGTGCCGTGGGAACAGGTGATCAGTAATGTGCAGATTGCCCACGCCTATGTGCCGTGGCAGAAGCTATGCACCACGCTAACGCCTATGCAGGCGCTGCGCAGGGGCACGGCGTTTCCCGAACTGAACGGCCTTTATATGCATACAGCAAAGGAGGCCATGCGATGAATAAGGAAGATATGCTCAAAGAATTAACGGCGCTGGATTTCTATGCGGTGGATTTACAGCTTTATTTGAATACGCATCCGACCGACCGCGAGGCACTGACACGATATAACGCCGTTGTTACGCAGGCCAATGCGCTGCGGCAGGAATACGAAAAGCTTTACGGGCCGCTCAATTCGTTCCGGTCCACCAGCAAAAGCCCATGGCAATGGATTGATGACCCGTGGCCGTGGCAGTATCAATTCAACTTTACACTGACGGGAGATGATCGATAATGTGGATATATGAAAAAAAGCTGGAGTTTCCGGTTAAAATCAAGAAGCCGGATCCGCGCATGGCCAAGGTGATCATCACGCAGTATGGCGGCCCCGATGGCGAATTGGCGGCATCGATACGGTATTTGAGCCAGCGCTTTGCGATGGTGACACCGGAAGCCAAAGCGACGCTCAATGACATCGGTACTGAGGAGCTCGCGCATCTTGAAATGGTGGGCACGATGGTCAAACAGCTGACGGAAAACGCGAGCCTAGAGGAGATCGAAAAGGCCGGACTTGCGCCCTATTATGTGGATCATGATAAAGGCGTTTATCCGCAGAGTGCGGCAGGCAGCGCTTTTACCGCCGCTTATGTACAGTCCAAAGGAGACCCGATTACCGACTTGTATGAGGATATGGCGGCAGAGCAAAAAGCACGTTCTACTTACGATTATCTGCTGCAGCTGGCCAGCGATCCGGACGTCATCGCACCGCTGCGCTTTCTTCGGGAACGCGAAGTGGTACATTTTCAGCGTTTCGGTGAATCGCTGCGGCGTGTGCAGGAGTATCTTGGAGATAAAAAGCGTTTCAGCACAGGCAAGCGTGTGTGAGCACATGAAAGCAAAGGTGGGCTTTGGCAGCAAGGCCTGCCTTTTTGCGTCTAACTTAGATTCTTTCAGAAGGGCTTCACCTAGGAATACCTCAAAGCGTCCGGCATCAACCGTGAGAACATCATACCTTGAAATCACTAAAAGAAGCTGTGCTTGATTTTTATATCGAGCAGGACGCGCAAAACGGCTATATCATGACAAAAAACCGTCAGGGTATTGTGGAAAAGTTCCCGCTGCTTTCACTCTCCGTTGCGGGCGTATCGGTGTGGCATAAGCGGTTTCCAATGTCTTTGCATTATCGGCCGAAGCAAGCCGCGTCAAAAAAGAATGCAAGATGATGACGGGCAGCGCGCTGATGATGGTGTAGATTGGGCTGTTATCATCAATCGCTTTGCTTGACATACCTGTGCGTTTTCGATAAGATGCATTCATGCGTATTGATTTGGCATATTCGCCCAATCATTTGCGCATACCGCAGTATACAAACCATTATGCAACTTTTGTGATGCTTCTTTTGTATTATAGGTGAACAGCGAATGAATATGGAGCCAATTGTCCGGCGTCACGCGGATATGGTGTATCGGCTGGCGCTTGTGCATACGCAATGCAAGCAAGATGCTGAGGATGTTTTTCAGGATGTTTTTTTGCAGCTTATCAAGCACTGGAATAGTATCGAAAACGACGATCATCTTCGCTTCTGGCTGATTCGTGTCACAATAAACAGATGTCACAGCCTTCATAAGTCGGGGTGGAAGAAGAATGTGGTCACCATGGAAAGGCTGCCCGAAAAATCACCGCACATATCTGCTGACCATGACGATACGGTTTATGAAGCTGTACGCGCGCTGCCTGAGAAATACCGGTCGGTTTTGCATCTGCATTATTATGAAGATTTATATATACGCGAGATTGCACAGATTCGGCAATGCAGTGAGGGCACCATTAAATCTCAACTTTGCAGAGGCCGAGACCTGCTGGAAAAAAAGCTGAGGGAGGCGCGTTATGTTGAAGAATGATTATAAAAAAGCGATTGATGCGCAGCATGCCTCTGAAGAATTGATTTGCAAGACGTTATCACGCATACAATCACAAATGCAAGCTGATCAAAAGCCCACGGCTAATGCGGCACGCAAGCATGCGAACGGCATACGAAGCGTGTCTGAAGAACAAAGCATCAACGAAAAACCATCAGCCTTCACACATCGGCCTAAAAAAACGCTGTATCGATGGGCTGCGATTGCGGCTTGCTTTGTGTTGTTATTGACAGCATGGGGCATATATGCGCTGCAAGGGGATCAGATCACCTACTCAAAAGTGACCGCGTCAAACAGTATAGAAGGCTCCTTGACGTTTACCCAGTTCAGTCAGGCTCCGATAGATATTTTGAGCGGACTTAAGCGCGTGCAGCTGCCGGGTGAAGCCTTTTTGCCCGAAGGCCTGTTGGCCTCAACACCGGCGCGTATCAATGGGTATCTGGTGTACTTTGGAATCGAAGAGGATTCGGGCACCTTATATGCGGCTTTTCAAAATGCAGATACGTGGGATGTTTTGTGCTCCTCGATGCAAAGCCAAGACGAATTCTCTGACGCTGTACGCAGCTTTATTGACAGATTGAATTAAAGCATTCAAAAAACTGCATGCGATGTGCAACTATTCTTATTGGTGAAGTGTATTATGGGTAAAACTGAAAGGAAAAAACGAATATGAGAAGAATAATGAAGAGTTTGCCATCAATGCTTCTGGCAGTGCTGCTGATAACGACATTGCTGGTTGGCTGCGGAGAAAACGTGGTGCCAGCCACAGAGTACACACGTGTAGATACATCAGAACTGACAGCAGAGCTTCAGCGTAAATATGCAGAAACCCAAAAGGTGACGTATACCAATGCCATATACGAAGCGGCGCGCAATGAATCATTTTTGATACAGGTCGAATTTGATCCAATCGCGGCCGGCATGGAAGCGTATACAGAGATAGCGGCACTCTATTATGATTCTGATTTAACAGATCAAGCTTACGCCACGTATGATTGGGCCGATGATGCCAAGCGGTCTTTTATCATTTCGCCGGGGCCGAGTCCCAAAACAGGCATATCTCAGGTTGGCGTTGATGAAACCACACCGGGGTATTCGCATGATGCGTACACGCTGTTTGACAAAGGAGAGGCGCAGGACTGGGGTAATTACGGCACCATGTATTTGGCTCGGTTTGTGGATTTGGCCACCGGTGAAAAGCTCGATAAGCCCATCGTGTCTGTTGTCACGTTCAAAGGAGAGCTCGATACGCCCGATGTCCGATTCACTGCAACAAATAATGGGATCGGTATGTTTATATGGGATGCAGTCAAAAGTGCTGAACGGTATCTGATACTAAAGATAGAAGTATCTGAGAGCGGTTCTACGGGACATGCTTTGGTAATCGGCCAGACTTCTGATACTTACTGGGCACCGCCGACAGATCAAATGGATTCGAAAACATATGTGGCCAACAATGCATTTCGCAACTATTGGTTGTCGGAGGATGATCTTCAAAATGCGCCTGATGGGGGATATGACAGCGAATATGATCCTGCAGACGGGCCGGTGAGAAACAATAACTATACGGTATACTATACCGTTGTTGCTGTCAACGCGCAAGGCACCTCTATGTTTTCGGAGTTTTTTTCAGGTGAAAAAATAGCCGCTCAGTTGCCTCACTCTTTGGGGTATACCATGGATAGACAGAGTGAGCAGGGCTTTCAGGCGTATGTAGACGGCGTGCTCATGATGCCCAGCCATCGCTGGATTGTGATGTGTGATGGCAAGCTGGCTCACAGACTGATTAATTATGATTTTGATAACATCTCGCAGGAGCAGGTTAAATACTACTACTATGAAGAGGAAGACATGTCTGATTTGTGGGCAGAGATGGTGCCTGTGCTGAAGATTCCCTTTATAGTGGAAAACACACCGTTTAATGGTGTTCTGACTGTTGAAAATTACGATGAGCAGCACTGGCAGGATCAGATTGAGCAAATCAAAGCACGTCAGGAATCATTGCGCAGCAAAACAGGCGATATTGAGCGAGGCATCACCGTACAGGACAAGGACGACGAGGAACCGGCTGACGATGACCAATACAAAAGCCAATTGTCTTTGGATGAAAAAATCACTGCCAACAGCGCGTTAAGCGAGTACCTTGCCATCAGCATGATCAACAGCAACGAGGTTATAGACTTAACGGCATTTCCAGAGGCTTCAGATCAGGCTTACTTGATTGATGCGTGGATGGAAGCATTCTATCAGAATCCACTGGTGCTGGGGATATCCGACGTTTTCCTCTCTTATGACCGCACTACACTTTTTATTGAATACGAGGATGATGCCAGCACACGTGCACAAAAGCAGCAGGAAATTAAGAAAACAGTCAACAGCATCGTTGGCGGCATCATTACCAATAGCATGACAGACTTGGAAAAGCAATATGCCATCAATGACTACCTTTGCGATACGGCAACGTACTGTATGGCATCTCTTGAAAATGCACAGCAATATGATTTTCAGAAGGTTGATCCCGAATATTATGACTCGTTCACGGCTTATGGTGTTCTTATCAACAATGTGGGCGTTTGTGCGAGCTATGCTGCTGGTTTTAAACTGCTTGCTGAAGCTGCCGGCCTTGAGAGCATTGTGGTGACAGGCTATCTGGAGGGAACAATGCCGCACGCTTGGAACCGCGTGAATCTGGATGGCAACTGGGAGACAATTGATGTGACCAATAACGACATGGATTTTATGCCGAATGTGATTTTGAACGTGCCGGACTCTGCGTTGACATCCATATTGATAGAAGATGACCGCTATGTGATGAACAGCCATTTAAGCGTATATGTTTCGGAGAATACGGAGGCGGAATATTACCGTGTCAGCGAGAAGTATCATTCGGTCGATGAAATTGCCCATCAGTTTGCAGAGCTGCTGAAAACCAACACAACGGTTGTTCTGCGCACCGATTATGCGATTACCGATGAGCAGTTTTATGAGATTGGCGGCAGAATCATAGAACTCACGCAGAACCCGAATATCGGCGGCTGCTACTGGATGGGTGTCATTTTTATCACCAGCGAAATGTAATCTGTATTAAGCGCAGTGTGAACTGCGTTTAGAGAATAAACGAATAAGAACGGGAGTCACTTCATCATCTCGGCTCCTGTTCTTTTATTCGTATTTATATCACAAGCTGCGTCCGGGATTTTGCTGCCGCATGTTTGATTTCCCTAAAAAAATGCTTATAATGGATTACAACAAAGATGCGGAGGGCAGTCATGGACGAAAAAGCCAAGCTGATCAGCGTGCTTCGACAAAAGGGAATGCGTGTCACGCAGCAAAAAAAGGCCATACTGGATGTGCTGCTTAATCATCACGATAGAATGCTTTCGGTTTTTGATATCGGTGAAGCGCTCGGCGCAGTAATGGACAACGCGACGATATACCGCAATGTACGCAAATTCGCCGATCTTGGCATACTCGAAACGATGGTGGACAGTAAAGGCGTGCAGCGTTACATCATCTGCTGCGACGGTACGCATCACCATCATTTTATTTGCACGTCGTGCGGCCGTATCATCAATTTTCCATGTGATAACCCTTTCTGGCGCGGTCTGGCGCAGCAGCATCGGTTCTCCGAAAAATATCACCGCATCGAGGTTTATGGTGTATGCGCTTCCTGCCAATAATCAAGCCGACTCGCGTTTTCTGCTCTTGACAGAAAAAGGGCGGCATGATAGCATGCTTATTGCAATGCGATTGCAATAAAGAGGTGCGTGATATGAAAAGAATATGGACATTATTGCTGTCGGTGATGATGATACTCGGCTTATCGGCCTGTGCTGCGGATACGGGTTCGCCCGCATCAGATAAGCTCACGGTGGCCATCGTTCCGCAGGCTGCTTTTGTGGAGGCGGTAGCGGGCGATCTCGTTGAGGTTGTCACCATGGTGCCGCCGGGCAACAATCCCGAAACATTTGCGCCCTCAATGGCGCAGATGAGGGCACTTTCGGATGCGTCAGTCTATTTCACGCTGAATCTGCCCACCGAGCAGGCGAGCATATTGCCCAAGCTCAGCGACTTTAACGCAAATATACATCTCGTAGATTTGTATGCGGCGGTTGCACAGGCTTACCCGCTGCTGCCATCGGCGCACGGGCATAGTCATGCTCACGATGATGACGACCACGATGACGACGACCACGACGACGGACACGACCATGAAGGCGAATATGACCACCATCTGTGGCTATCGCCAAGGCGCGCTGTCGTGATGGTGCAGGTGATAGCGGATACGCTCAGCGAGCTGGATGAGTCAAACAGAGAAACATATCAGGCCAATGCTGCGCGCTATATCGAAGAGCTGCGCGCTTTTAGTGCTGAGCTAGAGGAGCGGTTTTCGGCGCTGGAGCAGCGTACGTTTATCATATACCATGCCGCATACGCTTATTTCGCGGACGACTATGGCCTTGATATGGTCGGCGTTGAGATAGAAGGCAAGCAGGCATCAGCAGCTGATTTGCAGGCTGTGATCACGCTCGCAAGAGAGCGCAGCATTAAAACGGTACTCTATCAGCAGGAGTTCGACTCGAACCAGGCGCGCACGATTGCGCAGGAAATCGGCGGCTCAGTGCTGGAGGTTGCACCATTATCAAAAGACTACATCGGCGCGCTGCGGGATATTGCAGACGCGCTGACAGGGGTATAGATGAGCCATGCGATGATATTTGACAATGTCCGCTTTTGCTACGGCAATGTGTGCGCGCTTGACGGTGTGCGTTTCTCCATTCCCTCATCTGCGCTCACTGCGCTTGTTGGCCCCAACGGCGGCGGCAAAAGCACGTTGATACGGCTGATGGCAGGGCTTTTAAAGCCCGATTCGGGCAGCATCAGAGGCGGCGGTGTTGTCAGCTATGTGCCCCAGAACGCAGGCTTTGATACCGCGTTTCCGTTGACGGTGCGCGAGCTTGTGCTGATGGGCACGCTGGAGAGCCGCATACGTCCGTTTTGCCGCTACAGTGCCGCTCAAAAGCATGCGGCTGATGAGGCGATGCGGCGTGCAGGTCTTGTCGATGTCGCGTCAAGAAGCATCGGCCAGCTCTCGGGCGGGCAACGCGGCCGCGCACTGATCGCGCGCGCGCTGGCATCCAAAGCAGATATCATTGCGCTTGATGAGCCTGACGCCAGCCTTGATATGGATGCGGCAAAGGCCTTGTATCAGCTGCTTTATACGCTCAAGGAGGACAAGACCATCGTAATCGCCAGTCACCATATCGGCGCGGTGCTCGATATTGCGGATTGTGCCTTATACATCAATGGTACGGCCCATGCATATGCATCACCAAAAGAACTCAAAGAATCGCTCAAAGGGGGCATCGCTCTATGATCGAAGCGATACTTGGCTATACCTTTATGCGCAACGCGCTGATCGCGGCTGTGCTGGCCAGCGTCACAGGTGCCATCATCGGCACCATCGCGATAGAGAAAAGGCTGATCAGCATGTCGGGCGGCATCGCGCACGCGTCCTTCGGCGGCATCGGTCTTGGATACCTGCTTGGCTTTGAGCCCATATGGGGCGGGCTGGTGTTTGCCGTGGGTATGTCGGCACTGGTGGCAAAAATGCCTGCCAATGCGCGCGTGAAGGCAGACACGATGACGGGTATACTCTGGTCGTTCGGCATGGCGCTTGGCATACTGTTCATTGCACTAAGGCCAGGCTATATGCCCGATATGACAAGCTATCTTTTTGGCGATATATTGTCGGTATCCACCGAATCGCTTATCTATATGGGCACGTTTACCGCTGCGGTGGTGCTGGTTTTTTTGATGTTCTTTCGCCATCTGGTGCTGTACCTGTTTGATGAGGAATACGCGGCGGCGGCAGGCATCAAAACAACGTTCTTAAAGTGGGTCACATACATCATGATACCAGTGGGTATCATCGTGCTGCTCAAAATCGTGGGCATTTTGCTGACAATTGCGCTGATGACGATACCTGTTTCTGTTGCCAGAATGCTGACCAATTCATTTGGCCGCGTGGTCGGCCTATCGGCCCTGATTAGCTTGATCTTCTGCCTGGCAGGGCTTGTGGTATCGTATTATATCAACATACCGTCCGGCGTGTGCATCATTGTGCTGGGCACTGTGGCCTATTTAACGATGCTGGTGCTGCGCGGCGGTGTTGCAAAACGTATACACAGGCGGCACAAACACATAGAAAAAGCATGAAGAATATCAAACAAAACATGAGAATAGTGGCTGTGCTCGCGTTTGTAATGATTGCTTTGTTCTGGATCGCTTATACGGGCGGAACAGGCGATATTGAGACACCGGCGACAGAGACGGCGTGTGCGTTTACACTGATACTCTGGTCAATATTACTTGAGGCTTTGCCGTTTGTGCTGCTCGGCACGCTGGTGTCTTCGCTGATACAGCTGTATGTTTCGCAGGAAACACTGCTTAAACTCCTGCCAAAAAGCAAATGGATGCAGCTTGTGCTGGCATCACTGATTGGCCTTGTTTTTCCTGTTTGCGAATGTGCCATTATCCCCATCACACGCGGGCTTATCAAAAAAGGAATGCCAATTGGTACCGCAATGGCCTTTATGGTGGCAGTGCCGATCATCAACCCCATTGTGATATTCTCGACATACAGTGCGTTTGCGCCAGACGCAACAATGGCGCTTCTGCGACCGTTGGTGGGCTTTGTTGCGGCGTTGCTGATTGGCTTTATCGCGGGGCGCACCGATAGGACTGCGGCATTAAAAGATGTCGTTGATGCGCATGTATGCGGCTGCGGCCATGACCACTCTGAAAACCCATTGAATGAGCACGGCAATGAGCGGCTTAGCAAACGTTTGATGAGCGGCGCAATTCGTGTGCTGGCCCACACGGGAGACGAGCTCAAAAGCGTGGGCGCATATTTGATATTTGGCGCGAGCATAGCCGCATCAATGCAGATTTTTGTGCCGCGTTCATTGCTTATGGGCATAGGCGGCGGACGCATCAGCTCGATACTTGTGATGATGGCGCTGGCATTTGTGCTTTCGCTGTGCTCTGAGGCTGATGCATTTGTAGCCAGTACGTTCACCACCGCTTTTTCCGGCGCTTCAATACTCGCGTTTTTGATTACGGGACCAATGATAGACATCAAAAACACCATGATGCTGCTGGGCAGCTTCAAAAAGCGTTTTGTGCTCAAAATAGTGCTGTTGATCTTCGCTGTGTGCTTTGCGCTTGCACTATTCGTCAGCTTTTTCTTTGGAGGCGGCCAATGAAAATACCTGCTGTTGAGATTTTGTGGCTTTTTGTTTTGGCAGCGTTTTGCGTTATTATGGGCGGTCTGCTT